>Ga0247841_10000048_pt1 | contig 291551 bp, 269 predicted proteins | sample LaCruzMarch2015__2_FD_192410 | JGI IMG/M metagenome (GOLD analysis project Ga0247841, IMG submission 192410) | Freshwater microbial communities from meromictic Lake La Cruz, Castile-La Mancha, Spain - LaCruzMarch2015_18m | ecosystem: Environmental > Aquatic > Freshwater > Lake | place: Spain... | reverse complement strand
TGGGCAGTGTGTAATGGCATTTCTTTGCACGGGGGACTAAGAACTCTTTGTTCCACTTTTTTGGTGTTTGAAAATTATATGACCCCCGCCATTCGCCTTTCTGCTTTTATGGAAAACCCTGTGCTATACTATTTCACGCACGACAGCATTTCTGTTGGTGAAGACGGACCAACGCACCAACCAATTGAGCAACTAGCGACCCTTCGAGCGATGCCAAACCTTAATGTTTTTCGCCCTTGTGGAGTGGAGGAACTGTTTGCTGGCTTTGAAACATTTTTTAAAAATAATCTTCCAATGGCGATGATTATTCCAAGGCAAGTCACGGGCTTTTGTCACGACAATTTTGAAAAAGCCCTGCACGGAGCCTATGAAATTTCAAATGAAAAAAATTATGATATCACAATTGTCGCCACGGGCAGTGAAGTGTCTTTGGCACTTGGTTGTGCAGACATTTTGAAAGAGAAAAATATTGTTGCAAAAGTTGTTTCAATGCCTTGTGTGGAAATGTTTGAAAAGGAAAAGAAAACCTATCAAAATAAAATTATCGACAGAACAAAACCCGTGTTTTGTGTGGAGTGTAGCGGAGATAACATCTGGTATAAATTCGCCACTTCAAGTGAATTTGTCATCAAAATGAACACTTTTGGCAAGAGTGGGAAGATGGAAGAAGTGATGGATTTCTTTGGCTTTACGCCTCAAAAGCTTGCAAGAAAAATTGAAAAACTCTTAAAAAAATAGCATTTTTAAAGTTTAAAAATTATCTTAAAAAAATACACCTCAGTTTTTAAGGTGTATTTTTTTGTAATCATAATTTATGTTTTTTTGTGTAAAAAACGCAAATAAAATCAAAGATAAAATGTTAAAATTATTCTTTTTCGCTTTGTGATTTTTGTTTACTCATCATATTTTTTGCCTGAGTTTTTGCCATTTCTGTCCCTTTTTCCATCATATTCTTTGCCTCTGTTTTCACCATTTCCGTTCCTTTTTTCACCGCATCTTGTGCGGGTTTACATAAAGTGACAACTGTGGCACCAGCCACAACTCCCAAAATAATTCCAAGTAAGACATCTGCTTTCATATTTTTCCCCCTTTAAAATAAACTTAAATCTAGTATTTGCCTAAATTCTCATAAATTTCATTACATATTTTGTAAATGGAACACAAATTCGTTTGATTATTTCGTCTAATTTTTGTATAATGAAAGTCATATTGAAGGAATTGAAATTCGTTTGATATTATAAGAGGTTAAAATGATTGAAAATTTTGATGAAATTATGCTTGAATTTGAGGAAGAACTCGAAAAAAAGATAAGTAGATTGAAATATGAATTCACCATCATTCATGCAGGCAGGGTGAACAGCAGAATGTTAGATAAAATCTCTGTGAACTACTATGGCACAATGACGCCCGTCAGTCAAATGGCGAACATTTCCGTGCCAGAGGGCAGAATGATTGTCATTTCACCTTGGGACATTTCCTCAGTCAAAGAAATCAACAAAGCCATTTTAGGCAGTGATTTAGGCGTGACCCCAACCGATGACGGCAGGATCATTCGTCTTGTTTTTCCATCTGTAACCGAAGAAAAGCGAAAAGAAATCGTGAAAGATGTCAAAAAATTTGCCGAGGAAACAAGGATTGGCGTTCGCACTGAGAGAAAAGATGTTTTGGAGAAATTCAAGAATGCCGAAAAAGAAAAGAAAATGACTGAGGACGAACATAAAAGTGCCAGCGATAACGTTCAAAAAATGGTCGATAAGTTCAATGGAATCATCGACAAACTTGCCGAACAAAAAGAAAAAGAAATTATGGAAGTCTAATTTTTAAAGGGAATTTTATGGGAAAAGACAGAGAAGAAATCGATTTTTCACGCCTTCCTAAGCACGTTGCTTTCATAATGGACGGGAATGGTCGGTGGGCAAAATTGCGGGGAATGCCTCGTGTGTATGGGCACAAAATTGGTGCAAATGCACTTGTGAGGGTTGTCCGCAGAGCGAGTGAACTCGGGCTTAAAGTTGTGTCTTTCTATGCGTTTTCCACTGAAAATTGGAACAGACCAAAAGAAGAAGTTGACGAAATTTTCAGGCTTTGCAAGCACGGACTTAAAAGCAAAAAAAATAGTTTCATCAAAAGAAATATGCGTTTTAAAGTTATTGGCGACATCTCTAAACTTCCGCAAGATTTGTCAAAATTGCTAGGGGACCTTTGTGAACAAACGAAAAACAACTCTGGACTTATCGTGAATATGGCTCTAAACTATGGCGGGAGGGCGGAGATTGTTTTGGCTGTGAACAAGATAATTGAGGCAGGGCTTGACAAAGTGGACGAGGCAACTTTCGCTTCTTACCTTCAAACTGCCGACATTATGGACCCCGACTTTGTCATAAGGACGAGTGGAGAACAACGGCTCAGCAATTTTATGATGTATGAGTGTGCATATAGCGAACTCTACTTCCCCAAAAAGCATTGGCCGGCTTTCAACGCAAGGGAATTTGATAAGGCAATAATAGAATATCAAAAAAGAGACCGGCGTTTTGGAGCCATTAAAAATGAAATAAAACAAGGAGAAATAAAATGAAAAATAAAGTTAAAATTGGACTACTGCTGACACTGCTCTTAATCTATTGTCTTGCTTTGCAATTTTTGTCAAACTACATCTGTGACATCTTCATAATTTTAATAGGCATCATTGCCACAAATGAGTTCGCCGTTATGCAGACCAAATCGGGCTATCCGGGGTTTAAATTTTCGGCTCAAACAATCTTTTTTGTCATGTTTGTCGCCCTTGTTGGCGGAGTTTTCTTTGGGCTTTCTGCGATTTATATTTTACTCATAGAGATTGCACTTCTTGCATTTTCATATCTTCTCATTTTTGTTTTTTCCGCTTTTCTTTTTAGAAAAAAAATGGAGAAAGACGAGTTTAAAAAAATCACAAATATGAACACAACCGAATTTGCATTTTTCAAGACAAACAATTCATTTTTTAGTGTGCTATATCCCGCCATATTCTTTGTGTTTTTGGGCTTTTTAAACCACATTCAAAACATTGGTTTTTCCAATTTTAATGAGAACACTTCAGGCGTGCCAATGGGTCTTTTTGGGCTTGTTCTTTTGTTTGCAATTTGTTGCCTGACAGACACATTTGCGATGATTTTTGGAATTTTGATTAAAGGCAAAAAACTTTGCCCAAAAATCAGCCCAAAAAAGACAATTTCAGGGGCAATTTGTGGGCTTGTGGGTGGGACACTTGGCTCAATTGCCACCTATTTTGTTTTTTCGGCAATTTTTGCAGACGTCTTTGCTGTCGCATATTTTTGGCAGTTTTTAGTCATAGGGATTGTGGCAAGTGTCGTTGCAGAAGTGGGAGATTTATTCGAGTCGTTTTCCAAAAGACGAGCAAATGTTAAAGATTCAGGGGACATTTTCAGGAGTCACGGCGGAGTGCTTGACAGGCTTGATTCTATAATCTTTAACATTCCAATCATATTTGTGTCCTTACTATTCATTTTCGGCTAAATAACGAGTTTATTTCCGTTATTTTTTGGGAAATTTTGTTATATAATTATAATACAAATTGTTCGTTTTAGGGGTTGAATTTTGAGTTTTTTAAGTTGGGTTTTATATATTTTCATTGCAATTCTTGTGTTGCTTTTTATGATTACCATTCACGAATTTGGGCATTGGACAGCGGGAAAGTTGCTCAAATTTAAGATTAATGAGTTTTCAATTGGCTTTGGCAAAGCCATTTTTCAAAGGACTAACAAAAAGGGAGAAAAATTTTCTCTCAGGATTTTCCCACTTGGTGGCTATTGTGCTTTTGAAGGCGAAGATGACGAAAAAAAAGAAGTGCCAGGTGCTTTCAATTCTCAAAAACCTTGGAAGCGTCTTATCGTTCTTTTTATGGGTGCGTTTTTCAACTTTCTTTCTGCCCTTGTTTTTGCCGCCATTTTTTTAATGGCATTTGGATATGCCGACAAAGTGCAGGTGAAGACTGTTGACGTCCCCGCAAGTGTTGTGCAGGAGCAAACTTGGCTTATGGAGGGCGACATCATTTTGGCGGTGAACGGCACGCAAACGAACTTTGTCTATGACGACTATTTTAGCACCTTGATTGAAGATTTCGACACGAATGAAACTTTCTCCGTCACAGTCAATCGTGACGGGCAAGAGATTGTTTTAAACGACATTTGCAGGAGTTGGTTCGCACTTGATTTTGAAGCAAACGCAACATATGAAAAAGTGTATTCAATGAATGACGCCGATTTTTTATATGCAATTACCTTTGACATTGACAATTCAATCTATCAGATTGTAAAACTTGACAGCGAAAATGAGATTGTTTCAACCTACACGCCAGACGAAAGCGGAGAAGTTGAGATTGACGGCTACAAATTCCTATTGACAAGCGGGGATAGTGTCGCCGAGTCGTCACTTTCAATCAGCAAAATTGGGCTTGTAACGCAATATTATAGATATGGTTTTTTTGAGGCACTTGGCGAAACTTTTATGTTTTGCTTCAAGTGGGTGTGGAAGATTTTAATCATTTTGTGGCAACTCGTTTCTGGTCAAATCGCACTAAATACGCTTGGCGGGACGGTCACGACCTTGGTCACAATTGCCGAAGTCACAAGCCAAAACTTTGCAAATCTGCTCCTTCTCGTGCCACTCATTTCCATCAATCTTGCAGTGTTCAACCTGCTTCCAATCCCCGCTCTTGATGGGGCGAGAATGGTTTTTGTGGGCATTGAATGGGTGCGTAGAAAGCCTATAAACAGGAAGATTGAGGCGAACATTCACTTTGTTGGGCTCATTGTCTTACTCGCTTTCGTCGTGCTTGTTGACATTTTGCATTTTATGATTTAAAATAAAAAAATGGATAAAGAAAAGAAATTTATTGATTATATTAATGAAAAAACTTCAAATAAATTCACCTTTTTAAAGTTAAAAAACATTTTCTTTGACACAACAAAAAACTTTTGTAAGATTGATTTTATATATCCCTCGACAAATGAAATTTCGGAGGGTGACAGAAAGGAAATTTTTGGCATCATTGCCGATTACATAAAAGTTGATGTCACTTTAAAAGTGGAAATAAACAAGAGTTTCGTTGAAAAAGACCTTATTATTAAGCAAATTATCAATTTTTTTGAGACAAATCACAAGTTGTTTTTAAACTCATTTGAATTCAAAAATTTAACAGTTTCGTGTGAAGATGTCGTTAAAGTCCATTTCAATCTTGAAAAAAAACTTCAAGATTTTTTCACGCAGTTTAACATCGACAAAAAACTGCTTCTTAATCTTAACAAAAATTTTTGTGCAGAGTTTGAGATTTCAACAAGTCCAGCGGGCGAAAAGGATTTTGACGAAGAATATCTTTCTTCACGCATAAAGTCCGTTCAAGAAAGAAGTGACCTTGATGCCTTGATTTCAATGAGTCAAGACAAATATTTTGTTGTGGATAAAAAGGCACTTGTGGGTGATGAGATAACTTTTAACCCAAGGTTCATTCGCACAATTTCAAAGCAGTATGACAGTTGCGTTGTCGCTGGGAAAATTCAAAACATAACAGAGCGTTCTTTCAAAAAAAATACAAAAAAAGCAGACGAAAAAGGTGAAGTAATCATTGAAGAAAAACCATATTTCAGTTTCCAAATAAAAGACGACACTGGGAGCCTTAACGGTGTCATTTTCACCAGCAAAACAGCCTATCACAAGATGCACCTGCTCAAAAATGGGGACACAGTCATCGTGCAAGGACGCATAAGTAAATTTAACGAAAACTTCGAGATTATGGCTCAAAAAATCAATCTTTGCACACTTCCAAACAAAAATGAGACCTTTGTTGTTGACCAAAATCTAATCAGCGACTATCGTTTTGTCCGCCCACAAACATATCATGTTCAAAGGCAATCAAGCCTTTTTGAAGAAAGGCATCTTTCGAACGAAATTTTGAACAATTCGTTTGTTGTCTATGACTTTGAAACCACTGGAATTGACTTTAATAAGGAAGAAATCATTGAAATTGGGGCTTTGAAAATCGTTAACGGAGAATATAGAGAAGTGTTCACCACGCTTGTGAAACCGAGTAAGCACATTCCCGAAGAAGCCACAAAAGTGAACAAAATCACCGATGATATGGTCGCAAACAGCCACTCAATTGAGCAAGTTATTGGAGATTTTTATCTTTTTTGCAAAGGCTCGCAACTTGTCGGCTTTAACAACATCTTTTTTGACAAGCAATTTTTAGACAAAGTGTGTGTCAAAGTTGGCATAAATTTTGACAACACTCAAATCGACGCCTTTTCACTTGCCAAGCAGAAATTAAATGGCTTGAAACACTACAATCTCAGTTCCGTCGCAAAGCATTTGAATGTAAACTTGACCGATGCCCACAGAGCCTTGAGTGATGTCATTGCAACGGCGGAAGTTTTCTTGAAGCTTTATTAAATTTTTTTGATAAAAAACCCTCTTTGCACTTGATATTTAACAATTTATGTGATAAAATGCTTCAAGCATGAGGATTATTACTTTAAGAGTGGTGATGCCACTCTTAATTCTTGTAAAAGGAGTTATGCTAATAATATGAAGGAAAACATTGCAACTCTTGTTGAAAATGGGCTTGTTTTTGTAATTGCAGACTTAGGTTATGAACTCTATGAAGTGGAATATGCAAAGAAGCAAAACGGAATGAATTTGACCTTATTCATCACAAAAAAAGATGGGGAAATCACAGTCCAAGATTGCGAAAAAGTGCATCGTTTGGCAGACAAATTGCTTGATGAATTGAACCCAACCAAAGACGAAAGTTACATCTTGAACGTGTCATCTTTGGGGCTTGACAGACTTTTAAAGGTTGACAAAGATTTTGAAAGAGCCCTTGACAAAAAAGTGGAAATAACACTTTTTAAGCCCGTTCTTGATGAAAAATCTTTTTTGGGTGTCATTGTGAATTTTGACAGCGACAAGATTGTTGTTAAAGACATTGAAACACCAGAAAAGTCAAACAAAAAAACAAACATATCTTTGGAAAAAGAAATGGTTGAAATTCAAAGAAAGAACTTAGCAAGTTGCAAACTTTATGTTGAAATATAAATTTAGGAGAATATAAAAAATGGTAAACAAAGATTTTTTCTTAGCCTTAAACGACCTTGAAAAAGAAAAAAAGATTAACAAAGAGCAGTTCATTTCAGCGCTTGAATCAGCCCTAACTTCCGCCTACAAAAAGGATTTTGGAGAGGCGATGCGTGCCAGTGTCAAACTGTGCGAAGAGAAGAGTACAATCAAAGTGTATAGTTATAAAACGGTGGTTGAAGAAGTGAACGACCCCGACAAAGAGATGAGCCTTGAAGACGCTAAAAAGTTGAAAGACTCTTATGTCGTTGGAGATGAGATTTCCCAAGAAGTGACTCCAAAAGATTTTGGAAGGATTGCCACTCAAATTGCAAAACAGGTTGTCCTTCAAAAACTTCGTGAAGCCGAGTTTCAAGTGGCTCTTGACGAACTTTCTGAAAAGCAAAACGAACTGCTCACCGCGGTTATAAGAAGGATTGACCGTGGCGTTGTCTATGTTGAAATTCCCGGCAGTCAAATGGAAGGCGTTATGCAAGAAAATGACCAAATTCCAAGCGAAAACTATGCCTTAGGCGACAGAATTAAAGTGTATGTGAAGAACATTAAAGACTCCGCAAGAGATACTTTTGTCCAAGTTTCAAGGAGCAACGCTGGCTTTGTCAAAAAACTTTTTGAACTTGAAGTGCCAGAGATTAAGAGTGGCGAAATTGAGATTAAAAATGTCGTGCGTGAGCCCGGATACAGAACAAAAATCGCAATTGCCACCAAAAATACAAATCTTGACGCCGTGGGTGCTTGCGTTGGCGTTAAAGGAATGAGGATTGCAAATATAATTAGCGAATTAAATGGGGAAAAGATCGATATAATAGAATATTGCGAAAATCCGCTTGAATACATTGCAAAAGCACTTAGCCCAGCCAAAGTCCTCACTGTCTATGTGCTTGAAGGCAACAACTATGCCAGAGCGGTTGTTCCAGACGACAAACTCTCTCTTGCGATTGGCAAGGGCGGGCAAAATGTTCGGCTTGCAGTCCGCCTAACAGGCTGGAAGATTGATGTTAAGCCAGAAAGTGTTGCAAAACAACTTGACGGAGAACTTCTTTTTAAGATGGAAAAAGAGAGCCTTTTGGAACATAACAACACCGAAAAAGACGAAAATTAAAAAGGACAAACGATGACAAAAAAAATTCCAAAAAGAATGTGTATTGCTTGCCGTGAAATGAGGGAAAAAAGCGACCTCATCAGGATTGTGAAGGGTGAACAAAACCAAATTCAAATCGATGAAACATTCAAGGCAAGTGGCAGAGGGGCATATGTTTGCAAGAAAAAAGATTGCATTGAAAAGTGCATAAAACAAAAATCACTTAACAGAGCATTTCGGTGCAATGTTGACCAAAGTGTTGTTGATAAATTAAGACAAAAAATATAGGGGTAGGAATTTTTGAGCAAAATTAATAGTAATGAAAAGCAGAACATAAACAACATCAAAATGTTGAACGAGATTGAAGCAAACGGGCTTGTCCCATCACTTTTTCGTGAAGTGAAAAAAGCCAAACAGCAAGCACTCAATATGACGGTGAACATTCGTGATCAAATTTCATCTTTGCAAAGGCAGGAAGAAGAGCGAGTGAAACTTGAAGCCCAGAAAAATCAAGAGAAAATGAAACTTGACGCGAAGAAAGAGAGCGAAAAAGAAGCGTCTTTTGCTGAACTTTATTTGAAAAAGACAGAAAAAACTGCACCTATTATTCAACCAAAAGAGCAAAAAGAAATTGTAAATGAACAAAAACCTCTTGAAGTGAAAGATGAAAATGTGCAAAAAATTGTCGTTTCAAAGCCAGAAGAAAAACAACAAGATAAGTTTGAGAAAAAGACCCCTATAAACAATCCCAACAACAATTTTAACGGAAACAATAATTATAATAACAACCAAAAACCTTTAAACAATCAAAATCATCAGGACTCGGGCAACAAACCACCGATTTCATCACCTCGACCTTTCAACAACTATAATAATGTCAAAAATAATCCGGCTGAGCGTCCATATAATAATTTTCAAAACAGACAAAGCGGATTTGTTCAAAATAATTTTAACAACCAAAACAGGCAACCAAGTTCCACTCAAAGCAATTCTAATTTCCAAACTCGCCAGCCAAGTTCCACTCAAAATAATTTTAACACTCAAAACAGGCAGTCGAGTTCGCCTCAAAGACCATACAATAATTTTCAAAACCGTCAAACTGGCTTTCAAAATAACAGTTTTGGTGGCTATCAAAGTGGCACTTTTGGTGCACGAAAACCTTTTGTCAGTGGAAGCACCGCTGGCGGAGATAGGACTCAAAACAACAGGGGCATCGCAGGAATAATCCCGCGAAAGACGAACACTTTGACATCTGCTTCCTCAGTTTTTGCGACCAAAGAAAGAGATTTTGGCAACAAGAAAAAATCAAGTTATAAGAGTGCCGACGACGAAAAACGGATTAACAAAAAATCTCTCATCAGACGGGGACTTCTTGAAGAGCAAAGCATTGAAGAGAGAATGTGTTCAAGGAAACTTAGACTTAAAAAACAGAAAGTGGAGCAGACGATTGTCGTCAGTGCTCCGGTTACAAGTGCGATAATTACAACCCCAAACCTCACAGTCAAAATTTTGTCTGAAAAGATTGGAAAAACTGCCACAGAAATCATCAAACAACTTATGGTTTTGGGCGTGATGACGACGATAAACAGTCCCATTGATTTTCCAACGGCGGAGCTTGTTTCAAGTGAACTTGGAGTTTCGTTGCAACTTAAAGTTGAAAAAACATATGAAGAAAAACTGAAAGAACACGCAAAGTTTGACGATGGCACAAACCTTGAAAAGAGGGCACCAATTGTCACAATTGTTGGGCATGTCGATCACGGCAAAACTTCACTTCTCGACTACATCAGAAAGACGAATGTGACAAAAAATGAAGCAGGCGGAATCACGCAAAAAATTGGTGCATATTCAATCAATTGGAAAGGCGAAAACATCACTTTTGTGGACACTCCGGGACACGAAGCCTTCATTAATATGCGAAAACGTGGCACAGAAATCACTGATGTCGCCGTTCTTATTGTTGCGGGAGATGATGGAATTAAACCACAGACCATTGAAGCAATTAAGGAAATTAAAGAAGCGAAAGTTCCTATGATTGTCGCAATCACAAAGATAGATAAGCAAAATATTGACCTCGAAAGAGTTAAAAAACAACTGACTGATTATGAAGTTTTGCCAGAAGAATGGGGCGGGGACACCATCGTTGTTCCCGTGTCGTCTGTCACTGGAAAAGGGATAGACAAACTCCTTGAAACCATTTTGCTCGTCGCCGAAATTCAAGAACTTAAATGTAACAGTAAGAGGAAGGCAATAGGCACGGTCATCGAGGCAACTCTTGACAAAAACTGCGGACCAATCGCAAATATCATCGTTCAAAATGGCACTCTTAGAATAGGAGATAACATTGTTTCTGGCTTTGCCCTCGGCAAAGTGAGAGCCCTTATCGACGATAAAGGCAGGTTCATTTCAAAGGCGGCGACGTCCACCCCTGTGTCTGTTTTGGGGCTTGATAGTGTTCCAAATGCGGGAGATTCTCTTCAAGTTGTTGACGAGAAATTCAGCAAAAATGTCATTGAGGAACGCAGGATTAAAATGGCACAAAACAAGATTGATAACGGCGCTGCAAAGAGTCTTGACGAGTTTTTAGCAACTCCAATGCAAGAAGATAAAAAGAGTTTTAACATCATAATCAAAGCCGAAAGCCAAGGTTCTGCCGAGGCATTAAAGCAAAGTTTGAGCGAGATAAAAAATGAAGAGGTTACAGTGGAAGTCGTCTCTTGCGGTGTCGGGAATATCAGCGAAAATGACATTCGTCTGGCAGATGTTTCAAAGGCAACAATCATTTCTTTCAACACAAAAGTGCTCTCAAAAATAATGAATTTTGCAAAGCAAAATAAAGTTGAAATCAAAGAATATAAGATAATTTATAAGGCGATTGAGGACACTGAGGCAATCATTAAGAGTATGATGGCACCAAAATTTGAAGAAAAAGTTGCTGGTCATGCTGAGGTTAGGGCGCTGTTTAAAATCAGTTCTGTTGGCACGATTGCAGGTTGCTATGTCACCGACGGAAAGATTGTTAGGAGCGGGCTTGTGAAAATTTTGCGTAAAGACAAAGTTGTTTTTGAAGGCAAGATTGCCACTTTGAAACGTGAGAAGAACGATGCAAAAGAAGTCGCAAGTGGCTTTGAATGTGGCATCAGGATTGAGAATTTTAACGACATTGAAGAAGGCGATGTTTTGGAATGTTCAGTGAAAGAGCAAATAAAAAATTAAGTTTGGGAGAAAAAAATGAGTTTTAGATTAGAAAAAGCAAATGCGACAATTCAAAAAAAATTGACTGAGATAATCTACGAACTTAACGACCCTCGTCTAGTTGATGAGGTTGTCACCGTTCTTAAAGTGTCGCTCTCGCCAGACTTAAAAAATGCCAAAGTCCACATAAGTATTTTTGGCGATAAAGACGAAACACAAGCCTTTTTGGCCATCAAAAATGCCAGCGGATTTATCAGGCACGAACTCGCCAGTCGAATAGACTATCGTGTTCTTCCAGCCTTAGATTTTGAGATTGATAAGAGTGAAGAATATGGGCAGAACATTGACGAAATCCTAAAAACGATTAAAAAGAAAACGTCACAGAATGATGATAAATAACCTAAAATTTTAGATGAGGTTGATATGAAAGACATTATCAATTTAATAAATAAAAAAAATTCCTTTGCACTTTTTTGTCACATCAGCCCAGATGCCGACGCTTTGGGCTCAGCGAATGCACTCAATCTTGTTCTTAAAAAATTGCACAAAAAGGCATACATTTTTTGCGACGGAAAAGTGCCAAGAAACATATCTTTTTTGAAAGTGAGTCTTGAAAAAAATGTTAGTCTCATCTCAACTGTGGACGCTTGTATAATGCTTGATTGCAACTCTCTTGACAGGTTGGGCTTTTATGCAAAATTTTTTGAAAAGGCGAAAATAAAGGCAATTATTGACCACCACCAAAAAGGAGATTATAAATTTAATGTGGAATATGTCGACAGTTCTTCCCCCAGCACTGCCGATGTTTTGTGCGAACTTTTTAAGCAATTGAATGTGAAGTTGAACCCCACCATTGCACTAAATTTATATGCAGGGCTTTCGTCCGACACGGGTTGTTTTATGCACCCAAGCACAGATATAAATAGCCACATTCATTCGGCAGAACTGATTGAATACAACTTCAATCTTGAAGATGCGAACTATAATATGTTTAAATATAAACAGCGTAATTTTCTCCATTTCTACAAAAATGCTCTTAGAAACACCAAGCAATATTTGCGAGGAAAATTATATATAACAACCTTTAACTTTCGAGCGTATAAGCGTTTCAGTAAAATTTGTGAAGACAGTGCATCTTTTCAGTTCCTTGACGGCATTGACGGCAACGAAATTCGAGCGAGAATTACTGAAAAAGAAAGCGGGATTTTCTATCTCAGTTTTCGTTCAAACAAATTTGCAAATGTGTGTTTGGTTGCTGAAAAGTTTGGTGGAGGGGGACACATTCGTGCTTCCGGTGCCACATATGTGGGCAGTTTGAAAGAACTTGTCCCAAAGATTTTAGACGCTTGCAAAGAAGAATTAGGGAAAGCAAAATGATTGGTGTTATTGTTATTGATAAACCAAAGAACATCTCTTCAAGCGGTGTTGTGGTCAGGATTAAAAAACTGTTAAACGAGAAAAAAGTGGGGCACTTGGGCACTCTTGACCCGCTGGCAACGGGAGTTCTCCCCATTTGCATAGGCAAAGCAACAAGGCTATTTGATTACTTTTTGAAAAAGCAAAAGACATATGTTGCACAATTTTCCTTTGGAATGCAAACAGACACTCTCGACTTAGAGGGAAAGATTGAAAAAACTTGTGAATATATCCCAACAAAAAATGAGTTAAAAGACGCAATTAGCGGGAATTTTTTAGGGAAAATTATGCAAATGCCCCCAGACTTTTCTTCAAAAAAAGTGAACGGACAAAAAGCATATGACCTTGCACGAAAAGGGCAAAAAGTGGAACTCTCGCCAAAAGAGATAGAGATTTTTGAGTTTGAAATCCAAAGAAAAATTGATGAAAAAACTTTTGAATTCAAAATCACTTGCTCATCAGGCACATATATAAGAGCACTCGCCAGAGATCTTGCAAACTGCGTCAATTCTTGTGCCACAATGACAAATCTCATAAGGACAAATTCGGGAAATTTTAGCCTTGAAAATGCAGTGAAATTTGAAGATTTAACAAAAGAAAAAATTGAAGAAAATTTAATCTCACTTGAAAGGATTTTTTCAGATTTTGAGAAGATAGAAATTGATGTTGAACAATTTAGAAAACTTAGGAATGGCACAAAAATTGAGATAAAAAGGGCTAAAAATGTCGATAACGACCTTTGCATAGTATGTGAAAAAAACGTTATTGGAATCGGAAAAGTTGTGAACGATAGACTTGAATTAAAAACATATTTCATCTAAAAAAAAGGAGAAAAAGAATGATTAGATTTGGACCATCGGGCAATGGAGAATTATTCTATAACCAAGGTTTTAAAACAAGCATTGACGCACCTGCGTGGCTTAAAAACAGGGGACTTAATGCCTATGAATATTCTTTTTCCAGAGGGTTTACAATCAGTGAATTTATGGCAAAAACACTCGGCGAAAAATGTTTTGAAAATGACATTGAAATCTCCGTTCACGCTCCATATTACATAAATCTCGCAAACCCCGACCCGAAGATGATTGAAAAATCTTTTAATTACATAATAACCAGCCTAAAACTTCTTAAAATCTTGGGCGGGAAAAAGTGTGTTTTTCACCCCGGGACGTGTGGGGAAATGAGCAGAGTTGTTGCGATTGAAACTTTGAAAAAAAATATGAAAGAACTCGTTAAGCGGATTGATGAAGAAAACTTTGATTTTCAATTTTTCCTTTGTCCAGAAACGATGGGCAAGAGCCAGCAACTTGGAACATATGAAGAAGTGGGTGAAATCTGCACCTATGCCGACTACTTAATCCCAACTCTTGACTTTGGGCACATCAACGCATTCACACACGGAAAATTGAAGTGCGAAGACGATTTTGAAAAGATAATCACTTTTTTGATAAGCAAAATTGGCTTTGACAAAGTGAAAAATTTACACATTCATTTTTCAAAGATTGAGTATGGGGGTAAGGGAGAAATCAGGCATTTAACTTTTGAAGATAAGGAATATGGACCAGAATTTGAGCCTTTGGCAAAAGTTTTAAAAAAATATAATCTGGAACCAACAGTAATTTGCGAATCAAGCGGAACACAAGCGGAAGACGCAAGCGAAATGAAAGAAATTTATGAAAATTTAAAGGGGGAACACTAAAATGTCAGGACATTCAAAATGGCATAATATACAAGCAACAAAAGGCAAAGCAGACAATGCAAGGGGCAAAATTTTCACCAAAATTGGCAGGGAAATCGCCGTTGCAATCAAATTTGGCGGAGCTGATCCCAGCACAAATTCAAAGTTAAGAGAACTTATTTCAAAGGCAAAACAAAACAATATGCCAAATGATAACATCACTCGAAGCATCAAAAAAGCAAGTGGGGAACTCGGAAATGTCAACTATGAAGAGATTACATATGAGGGCTATGGCATCGGCGGAAGTGCACTCATTGTGAAGTGTTTAACAGACAACAAAAATCGAACGGCAGGCGATGTCCGTCACACTTTTGACAAATATGGCGGAAATCTTGGTGCACTCGGTTGCGTGTCTTTTCTTTTTGACAATAAAGGCGTTTTGACCATTGAAAAAACCGACGAGGTTAAGGAAGAAGAACTCATTGACATTTGTCTTGAAGCGGACGCAGAAGATGTTGTGAATGACGGCGGTGAGTTTGAAATTATCACAACGCCAACAAAATTTCTTTCTGTGAAAGAGTTTTTGGAGGGTAAAGGTTACACTTTTTCGTCTACGGGCGTGATGATGATTCCTCAAAGAACAATTGAACTATCTTTACAGCAACAGGAAAGTTTTGAGAAACTTGTGGACGCACTTAGCGACCTTGATGACGTTCAAGACGTCTATCACAATGTCGAAATTAAATGCGATGAAGAGGAATAATTTTAAAAAACAATTAAAAAAGAGTGGGAACAGACAAAAAATTGACTTGCAAAAAAGATGCGAAAAATATATAATATTTTTGGCGAACAAGATTGCAAAGAGTTGTCACAATTAAAAAAAATGACGAGGCGTTTTGCCTTGTCAAACGGGGGTATAGCTCAGTTGGTAGAGCGTTTGAATGGCATTCAAAAGGTCAGCGGTTCGAGACCGCTTATCTCCACCAAAACAAGAAAACACGCCAAATTAAAGGCGTTTTTTTACGGGAAAAAGCGAGAAAGACGGGCTACCTGCGACCGCCCGTGGTGGCGACCTGCGCCCGCCACTCAAAAACCCAAACCCGTGGCGACCTACGACCGCCACTCAAAAACCCAAACCCGTGGCGACCTGCGACCGCCACTCAAAAACCCAAACCCGTGGCGACCTGCGCCCGCCACTTAGTCGGGGAGTCGGTGTTGAGTTGTGAGTTTTTGGCTGACTTTTTTTTGTCCGCCACTCAAAAAGTCCCAAACCTGTGGCGACCTACGACCGCCACTCCGTCGGGGAGATATTAAAAAAAACTGGCGACATGAAATACACAAAAATTTCGCCCTCCGTGGCGACCTGCGACCGCCACTCAAAAAAACCGAAACCCGTGGCGACCTGCGACCGCCACTCAAAAACCGCAAACCCGTGGCGACCTGCGCCCGCCTCTCAAAAAACCCAAACCCGTGGCGACCTGCGACCGCAATATTAAAAATAAACCGCAAACCTGTGGCGACCTGCGCCCGCCCGTGGTGGCGACCTGCGACCGCCCACTCAAAAAACCCCAAAATCCGTGGCGACCTGCGACCTTCCGCCGAGGCAACTTTTTCCGCCCGCCCACTTAAAACAAAACCCCAAAACCCGTGGCGACCTGCAAAATATAAAAATTTTGCCCGTCGTGGCGACCTTCGCCTACCTCTCAAAAAACCCAAAACTTTTGCGACCTCTGACTTTTCTCGCCAAATATCGTGTGCGAATAATACCACATGTGTTGACCGCTGACATTTTTTTGCCCACCACTTGTCGCTTTGACACCAATAATTCTAAAAGATTAATCTTTCAATTTGTTTTTCATTTTGCCCAAGATTTTTGTTTCGAGCCTGCTCACTTGCACCTGTGATACGTTCAAAATTCTTGCCACTTCGCTTTGAGTTTTGTCACGGAAATAGCGGAGAATAATCAACTTTTTGTCTTTTTTGTCAAGCTTTCTCAAAATGTCCACAAGCATCATTTTGTCAATCAATTCATCTTGCTCGTTTTGGTTGCAAAGTTTGTCAAGCACCACTTGCCCAGACGAGTTTTCGCTGTCGAGTGAGTCATAAATTGAAATTGGCATCTTTGAAGATTCCATGACAAACATCAATTCCGTTTCGTCGATGTTAAATTTTTTTGAAATCTCGCTCACTGTTGGCGGGGCGTCATTTTTTTGTCTAAAATCATCTATAAACCGCTGAATAAGGTAATATTGACCCTTTATGGAGCGGGAAACTTTCACACTGCCGTCATCTCGCAAAAATCGTTTAATTTCGCCAGCAATCATTGGCACGGCATATGTGGAAAAACGCACATTAAAACTGTCGTCGAAGTTGTTAATCGCTTTCACGAAACCAACGCACCCCAACTGATAGAGGTCGTCATATTCGACGCCCTTATTTTTATAGCGTTTTACAATGCTCTTCACGAGTGGAGAGTTGTTCATAATCAGCGAATTTTTAGCATCTTCGTCGCCCTGTTTTGCCAGTTTGATGAGAAATAACGTTTTTTTGTATTCAAGCACTCTTTTCACCCAAGTTTTTTAGCCTTTTGCTCGTTATCTTTAATTTTTTTCATCAGCGTCACTTTCAGCCCGCCCTCTTTGTTGTTTTCAAGGTTGAGCGAGTCCATAAAACTCTCCATCACAGTGAAACCCATTCCACTGCGTTCTTGATCGGGCTTTGAAGTGTAAAATGGCTGTTTTGCGAGCGAAAAATCTTCAATTCCAATGCCAAAATCTTTCACCTCAATCTTCACGCTAGTCTCAAAAATGGTTACAGTGATCACAATGTCGCCACACTCAATGCCCGAATATGCGTGGACAACACAGTTTGTCACCGCTTCCGACACAGCAGTTTTGATGTCTGTCAGTTCGTCGAGGGAAGGGTTGATTTGCAGGCAAAAACCCGCCACAGAAGCCCGTGCAAAACTCTCGTTTATTGAAAGCGCTTTAAACCTGATTTCCATCTTATTTTTTTCTTTTTCTTTCATTTTTCTTTCCTTTTAAAATTTATTTGTATTCTATATTTTAAGAAATTTTTGGCATAATCTCATAAAGTCCCGTCATTTTAAAAATTTTTTCAGCGTGATAGGAGGGGTTGGAAATGAAAATGCTCACACCCTTGTTTTTCATTTTTTTGTACCTGCCAATCAGCACGCCAATCCCCGTTGAATCCATAAAACCCATCTCGCTCAGGTCGATGATAATTTGCTTTGAAATGGTGGATAAAAACACGTCGTCAAGCGTTTTACTGGTATATTTTGCCGAATGTTCGTCTAATTCGCCCACAAGTTTAACATATAAAACATTGTTGTAATTTTTATATTTAATTTCCATTTTTTCTCCTTTTTAACTGTCTATAAAAAGGATAAACAATAAATTAATCTTTGGAATAGGATATATTGTAAAAATTGGTCTATTTTTGTAATATGTCAAATGTCAACTCGTTTTAATTTATTGATTATTTGATTAAAAACAATATGCGATGTTTAAGACCCTTTTTTAAAAAATTTTCACAATTTCTTGTTGACAATCTTGAAAAGTTATTGTAATATTTAGGAGCAATTCGTTTAGCAATTTGCAATCGGGGTGTAGCGCAGTTGGTAGCGCACGTGGTTTGGGACCATGGGGCCGGGAGTTCGAGTCTCTTCACCCCGACCACATTCTTCTAGGAAGGGGGCCTTTAGCTCAGTTGGTTAGAGCAACCGGCTCATAACCGGTTGGTCCGGGGTTCAAGTCCCTGAAGGCCCACCAAAATCGTATTTATGGCTTGGTAGTTCAGTTGGTTAGAACGCCGCCCTGTCACGGCGGAGGTCGAGAGTTCGAGTCTCTTCCAAGTCGCCATTACGATTTCAAAAATCGTAAACCCGCAAGCCTTGGTAGCTCAGTCGGTAGAGCAGGGGACTGAAAATCCCCGTGTCGGTGGTTCGATTCCGCCCCAAGGCACCACTCTATTTTAAGTGAGTGGGGAATTTCACTTAAAAAATCTCAAAGTGAAACAAAATTTCACTGAAAATAGAAATTAAAAGTGAAAAAGGGTAAACTAATTATGCATTTTTTTGCATAAAAATTCAAAATGCTGGTGTGGCTCAATGGTAGAGCAGCTGATTTGTAATCAGCCGGTTGTTGGTTCGATTCCGACCACCAGCTCCATGTCACAGTGATTTCCACCCAAGACAATGTTCAACAGAATGTTGTTACCACCAGTCACTGTGGCACTCGGGGTAGGTTGCAGAGCGGTCAAATGCAACGGACTGTAAATCCGTCGTCTCCGACTTCGATGGTTCGAATCCATCCCTGCCCACCATGTGAACAAAAAAACTTGTCATTATGACAAGTTTTTTTATTCACAATGATATTTGACTAACGTCAAATGAAATTACTTCGTAATGCAATATGCTAACGCATATGCAATTTTCACTTCGTGAAAGTTATGGTCAAATATCATATCATTATGAGTGAAACGAATAATATCATTGGCAGAGCCAATTGCATTTTCGTAAGAAAATTTCATTAAAAATTTTTTAATGAATAGTGATTTTTAATGATAAATGAAGAGTGAATAAATGTGGTTAAAATTTTTGTTTGAATTAAAAGTATTTTTTTTATTTTTTAGTAAGATTTTTATTTTAAAATATAATAAGTTGTGATTACTAAAAAAATGTTGAAAATGCCACAAAAACATTGACTTTTATTTAAAAACATATATAATGGAGACTACTATGTTGTTGAATCTTGTTAAAGCAAAGAGTGAGGAAGGCAAAGCCCAACAATTCAGCGTTGACTTTCCCTTAGATGCCGATTTAGTCAAAGACAGAGGCTATGATATTCTTTCGCCGGTGTCTGTTAAGGGAAGTTTCCACTATCAAAACGAAGAATTGTTTTTGACCGCCACAGCTAAAGTTACGCTTTTATGCGTTTGCGACAGTTGTGCCGAGCAGTTTGAAAAGGTTTTCACTTTCCCTGTGAAAGAAAAATTTGTGGAAGACTACAATGTGAAAGATGACGAAGATTATGTCATAAATCATATGACAATCGACATTGAAAAACCCGTTATTGACAATTTTTTTCAAACCCTTCCCACAAAAATTAAATGCAAAAAAGATTGCAAAGGCTTGTGTTCCATTTGCGGAAAGAACAAAAATTTCTATTCCTGCAACTGCGAAGAGATTGAAAACGAACAACAACAACTAGAAAATCCATTTGTTAAATTAAAAAAATAGGAGATAAAAAAATGGCAGTTCCAAAAAGAAAAACTAGCAAATCAAGACGAGATAAGAGATGTGCAAATTGGAAAGCAGTCACACCAACATTGGTGGAATGCCCACATTGCAAGGCTCAGATTCCTCCACACACAGTTTGCAAAGAGTGCGGATACTACGATGGCAAGGAAGTCATTGCTAAAAAGGTAAAGAAAGAAAAAGAGGGAAAATAATCTCCTTTTGTTTTTTAACGAGCAATTTTCGCATCAAACTTGGAAGGAGAATTTTTATTCTTCTTCTTTTTTAAACTAAAAAGTTTAAAGCATAAAAAGGGAAACTTATGACGAATAAAAATTTGTCTGCACAAGACTTTATAAAAATAATTTCAAAGATTGAAAGAGAACCTGAAAACTTTGACAAAATGCAGAAGTTTTTGGTTGATTTTGCATTGGAACGCTCGCTCAGTTTTAAACTTGATGAATTCAAAAATGTTGTAATATACAAAAACACTTGTGGCTCAGCTTTGCCAGTTGCCCTGCAAACGCAGGCGGATTTTTTGAGTGTTAAAACAAACAAGGCAAAGAATTTTTCTTTTAAAAATGGCGTGTCTCTTTTCAAAAAAGGGGCATATTTTTTGGCAAGAAAAACAAATTTTGGGGCGAGCAGTCTTGCGGGAATGGCTCTCATTTTGGAACTGCTCGACAGCGATATTCCAGTGAATGTTGAGGCGATTTTCACTGCAAACGGTGACACAATGCTTGGGGCAAAGAACTTGGATATAAAAAATATTTCGTCAAAACAGATGATATGCTTTGACGGTTTTTTTGATGCAACACTCTCATCTTCAAGCCTAAATTTTGCGGAATATTGCGTGAAATTTCAAAGCGAAAAAGAATTTGTCTTTAACTCGCCCGAACTTAAAACTTTTCACCTTAGTGTTTTTGGGCTCACAAACGGGCTTATTGGTGCGGATTTTGATGCCACAAACACAGCAAAACTTCTTGCGGAACTTATTTTAAAGATTGAAAATTCAAGGATAAATAATTTCACCACAAAAAGCCAAAATGAAGTTGTCCCAAACAGAACTGACTGTGTTTTCACGACAACTTTAAATGACTTTTCTCTTAAAAAGATTATCAGGCATTTCTATCTTTTAAACAAAAAAATGAACAAAAATCTTCAAATTAAATGCAGTCGTCAAATCAACCAGACACTTGTTTTGTACTCTTTTTTAGATGCACTTAGCTTTATAAACGAGGTTGAGCAGGGCATTGTCACAGACGATGAAAGGGGAATTATTCTTCAAAACCTTAGCGAAGTTGACAGTGAAAATGGCACAATCAGTGTTCAAATTCTCTTTTCAGACGAAAAACTTTTTAAAACTCAAATTAAATATCTTGACGACCTTTGTAAAAAATATGGCTTTTCGGGGGCGGTTGTTGAAAGCAGACCTCGGTTTAAAAGTCTCGAAAATTCAACACTTATAAAAGACCTTGAAGAGAGTTATGTTGGCATTATTCCGCTTAAAAAAGTAAGCCTTTTAAGTTGCTCGCCAGCGGGCGTTTTTCAAGATAAAATCAAAAATCTTGACATTGCAACAATTAATTTGTGTGTGGAAAACCCATTTTCGACTGACGAAAAACTCCTCTTTTCAAGCGTGAAAAACACATCTTTGTGGCTAAAAAACTTTTTTGAGGGAAAAACTCAAAGCAAATAATGCACATTATTTCACAAAACTGAATAATATCTTTTGATAGCCCGAGTGAATTTTTTTGGGTTAAATTTAGTTTTGGAGATTTTAAAAATGAATATTGCCATTGTTGGTGCAACGGGGAAGGTTGGAAGCAAATTTATTCAAGTTCTTGAAGAAAGAAAAATATATGCCGACAAATTTTTCCTCTTTGCAAGCAAAAAAAGCGAAGGCAAAAATATAAAAATATTCAACAAAAGATATGTTGTTGAAGAGTTAAATGAAAAAAACATTATAGAAAAAAAGATTGACTACGCCTTGTTCTCGGTTGGGGCAAAACTGTCTTTGCAGTTTGCTCCTATTTTTGCTGAAAATGGCGTTGTCGTCATAGACAATTCCAGTGCGTTTAGAAGAGAAAAAAATGTCCCTTTGGTCGTGCCCGAAGTGAATAATGAGGATATTTTGTGGCATAAGGGCATCATTGCAAACCCTAATTGCTCAACAATTTTAGCCGTTTTGCCACTGAAAGCACTTGACGAAAAGTTCGACATTAAAAGAATAGTTTTTTCCACCTATCAGGCGGTGTCTGGTGCGGGACAAAAGGGAATTATTGACCTTGAAAACGGAATGAAAGGCGAAAAACCAAAGAAATTTATTCACCCCATTTTTTCAAATTTAATTCCACATATTGACGATTTTTTGGAAAATGGATACACCAAAGAAGAAGATAAAATGATGTTTGAAACAAAGAAAATTATGCACAAAAATTCTTTAAAAATAACGGCAACAACCGTGCGTGTGCCGGTGTTTAATTGCCACAGCGAGAGCATTAATGTGCAGTTTAAAAAGCCATTTGAACTGAGTGATGTGAGGAAAGTTTTAGCCGATTTTGAGAATGTTTTTGTGGTTGATGACATCAAAAATAATGTCTATCCAATGCCCATCAATTGTGACGAAAAAGACGGCGTTTATGTGGGAAGAATTCGGAGAGATTTTTCTTGCCAAAACGCCCTAAATTTCTTTGCGGTGAACGATAATATTAGGAAAGGTGCAGCCACAAACGCTGTGCAAATTTTACAAAGTATTTTACAGTTTAAAAAGGAGGGAAAACTATGAAAGAAATTGTGTTTTCGGGCAGTTGCACGGCCATCATCACTCCGTTTAAAAATGAAATGGTGGATTATGACAGTTTTAAAAAATTGATTGCCCATCAGCTTGAAAATGGAACGGACGCCATAGTTGTCTTAGGCACGACAGGTGAGCCTGCGACACTCAGTGAAGAAGAAAAAGAAAAAATCATTTTTTTTGCCAAAAATGAAATTGCAGGCAGGGCAAAATTCATCGTCGGCACGGGGGCAAATTGCACAGAAAAGGCGGTGGATAATAGCGTAATTGCCGAAAGTTTGGGTGCCGATGCTCTTTTAATTGTCACGCCATACTACAATAAGTGCACGCAAAATGGACTTTTGGAGCATTACAAAAAAATATCTAACACCGTTAGCATTCCAATAATTGTGTATAATGTCCCATCTCGCACAGGCGTGAATATTTTGCCAGAAACAGCTCTTAAATTGAGTGAAATTAAAAACATTTGTGGCTTGAAGGAAGCGAGTGGCGACATAGGTCAAATTATGAATTTATGTAAAATGTTAAACGGGAAAATGGCAATCTATTCGGGTGACGACAGTCTAAATTTTATCTTTCTAACTTTGGGTGGATCAGGCGTCATCAGCGTCACAGGAAATGTGTTTCCAAAAGAGGTTAAACTGCTGACAACGCTTGTTAAAGCGGGGCAGTTTGAGGAGGCGAAAAACTTGCACGAAAAGTTGCTTTCAATCAATAAAAATCTTTTCATTGAAGTGAACCCAATCCCTGTAAAATTCGCTTGCAGTCAGTTGAAACTTTGCGAAAATGAACTTCGGCTCCCGCTCACACCGCTTGAAGAAAAGCACGAAGAAATCATTAAAAATTGCTTAAATGAGTTTTAATTCAGTGTCAACGGGGCAACCCTTTGACATACATATATAGTGATTTTAGAAAGGAATATAATTAATTTTATATAAAAGGTTTTTTAAAAAAAGAGGTGTAATTTGAACATATTAATCAACGGTTTTTTTGGGAAAATGGGGCAAAAAGTTTATACATTATCGAAAAAATATGACGACATAAAAGTTGTTTTTGGAGTGGATAAAGATGATAAAATCACCACTTCAAAGGCGGACTTTGACGATGTTAAAATTTTGAACAACATAACACTTGCAAAAGACTGCGATGTTGTCATCGATTTTTCCCACCCGCTTGCCATAGGAAGTGTGCTGAATTTCTGCGTCAAAAACCACACGCCACTTGTTGTTGCCACAACTGGTCACACGAAACAGCAGGAGGAGGAAATTGCACGTGCCAGCAATTATATTCCCATTTTTAAGGCAAGCAATTTGAGCGTCTCCGTGTCGCATTTTATGAATATAATCAAACAGGCAGTTGAAAATCTCACAGATTTTGACATTGAAATTGTGGAAACGCACCACGCACTAAAAGTTGACAGCCCAAGCGGAACGGCAAAAACAATGTTTGACACCGTTAAATCTGTCAGGAAAAATGCAAGAATGATAGTTGGCAGAAACGAACTCTCGCCAAGGCGTCAAAAAGATGATGTCGGCGTTCATTCCATTCGGGGTGGTGGAGTTTGCGGGGAGCATAGCATCATTTTTTTGAGTCAAAATGAGGAGATAAAAATATCTCATTTTGCCAGTTGCACCGACGAGTTTGCAAGAGGAGCAATCCTTGCCAGTAAATTCATTTCGGCACAGAAAAGTGGACTTTTTGATATGAAAAGCCTTCTTAAAGACAGTTAAAAAATTTTAGGAGAGAAAAATATATGCAAAAAAAAGTGAGAAAACCAAAATTTATGCCACTTGAAAAAAAAAGAAAAAATAAGGTTGTTGTGTGTAAATTTGGTGGCACATCTCTTGCAGATGCAAAGAATATAAAAATCGTTGCAGACATTATAAAAGGTGGCAAAAAGCATTTTGTCGTGGTGTCTGCACCGGGGAAAAGGGACAAAAAAGACACAAAAATTACAGACATTTTAATAAATTGTTTCACCCTTTCAAAACAGGGCAAAGACTTCACACCTCTCTTTTTGGAACTTGAAAACCGTTTTGTTGAAATTGCAAAAGATCTTGATGTTAAAATCAATCTTTCTCCCATTTTTCAAAATCTTAAATGTGAAATTGAAAGCCAAAAAAACTATCATTTTGTTATATCTCGTGGCGAATTTATCCTAGCCAAAATTGTCGCAAAATATTTGAATTACATCTTCCTTGATGCAAAAGATTTTTTAGTTTTAAATGATGAAAGAGAAGTTGATTTGCCTCTCTCCAAAAAGAAATTTATTGCCCTTGTAAAATCAAATGAAAACTATGTCATTCCGGGGTTTTATGGTGAAAACTTAAAGGGCGAAATTGTCACATTTTCAAGGGGCGGTTCTGATGTGACAGGGGCTATTGTTGCCAGTCTAACTGAGGCAGATGTGTATGAAAATTTCACTGATGTTGACGGGTTTTTTTCTGCAAATCCGCAAATTGTGAATACCCCAAAACTGAGGAAAATATTAACATATGACGAACTGCGTGCTCTGTCGTTTTTTGGTGCGAATGTTTTGCACCCAAGTTGCGTGCAATTTCTCAAGGAAAAAAGCATTGTTTTAAACCTGAAAAACACTTTTAATTCGTCTTGTTCGGGCAGTTTTATATTGCCAAAAAATGACAAAAAAACGAGAGAGATTGCCGGCATCTCTGGGGAAAAGAATTTTCTCATTTTTGTCATTAAAAAGTTTGACATTCAAAACAACTTTTCTGCAATAAATTTAGTGGCAAAAGTTCTTAAAAATAACAACCTCACAGCATTTGAAATTCTCATTTCTCTTGACCAAGTTTGCGTCATTTTAAAAAACGAATTTATCGAAAATTTTTCTTTTGAAAAAATTGTCAATGAACTTAAAAACGAGATTGATTGTGACAGCATTGAAGTGAGAGAAAAAGTTGCCATAATCTCAGTCGTGGGAGAGGCGATTTCAAACTTTAAATCTATAAAATGCAAAATATTTCGCACGATTTTTAATTTAAAAAAAGAAATGATTTTTTTGTCACAAGACGCAAGAAACATTTTCATTCAGTTTGCCACCGATGAAAAAAATTTTGAGAAAACAATAAACTTTTTGCACAAAAAACTTTTGTGAATTGTTAAATCTAATAACATTTTTGCACAAAAATTTTTTGTAAAATGTAAAATAATAAATTCTTTTTGCAACATTATTTCTTTTTTATGTTGCATTTTTTGTTTGGAAAAAATCGGCACATAATATATAATAAAAGTGAATTAATAACCGAAATATATTTATAAATAAAAAATTTTAAAACCCATTGGAGAAAATTTATGAAAATTGTAATAGATTGCTCTGGAAGTGACTTAGGCACTCCCGTCGCCGTTCAAGGTGCAGTGCTTGCACTTGAGGAATTCAGCGACTTTTCGCTTATTTTGTGCGGAAAAAAAGAGGAAATTGAGAGCGAACTTTTAAAATATAAATTTGACAAATCAAAAGTTGAGATTTTAGATGCTGACGAAGTTATAACAAATGAAGAGTCGCCCACCGAAGCCGTCAAGACAAAGACAAATTCCAGCCTTGTGCGTGCTTTTGACACTTTAAAACAAAATGACGATGTTGTCGGGCTTGTGTCCTGCGGAAGCACTGGGGCAGTCCTCACCGCATCGTTTCTTAAAATTGGCAGGATTAAGGGCATTTCTCGTCCTGCACTTTGCCCCATTTTGCCAGCAAAAAACGGCAAGAAAGTTTTGCTGATAGACTCGGGTGCAAATGTCGATTGCAAGCCTATAAACATTTCCCATTTTGCCATTATGGCGACAATTTACGCAAAGGCATTTTTGAATGTCGAAAACCCAAAAGTTGCCCTTTTAAACATTGGCACGGAAGATAAAAAAGGGAATGAATTTTCGCACGAGTGTTTCGCACTTTTGAAACAAACTCCTGTCAATTTCGTGGGAAATATGGAAGCACGAGATTTTTTAAGTGGGAAATATGACATCGTTGTTGCCGACGGGTTCTATGGCAACATTCTTTTAAAAGCAACGGAAGGCAGTGCACTTTTTGTGCTTGACAGCATTAAAAGAGAGATTAAATCGAGGTTTTTAAGCAAGATTGGTTCTCTTTTTATGAAAAAAACTTTCAAAAATTTAAAAAATACTTTAAACTATAATAGTTACGGTGGGGCAGCCTTTTTGGGTGTTAAAAAAATTGTTGTGAAAGGGCACGGTGCAGGTGATGCCACAGCTTTTGCAAAAGCAATTTTTCAAGTGAGAACACTCGCTTTAAAAAAGGTGTGCTCTCAAATTGAAGAACAAATTAATATTTTGGGGGAAGAAACAAATGTCTAATTTTGATGAAAAGAAAATTGAAAAGATTATTCACTATGGTTTTAAAGACAAAAATCTTTTAAAACTTGCCTTCACTCATTCGTCTTTTGCCAATCAAACTGGAACGGCGAGCAGTGAAAGATTGGAATTTTTGGGCGACTCCATTTTAAGTTTTCTCATCGCCGAAGACCTTTACAGTAAGTTCGACGTGGAAGAGGGCAAAATGAGCAAGTGGCGAGCAAAAATGGTGAACAGCGACAACCTTGCGAACATTATAACAGCCCTAAGTCTCGACGATTTTTTGCTCGTTGGCAAGAGTTTTGCCAAAAACGCAATTTCTCAGTCGATGAAAGAAGATTTGTTTGAAAGCCTCATTGGTGCAATCTATCTTGACAGCAGTATGGACAAGGCAAAACGCTTTGTTTTCAGGTTTATAAACACCACTTCAAGCGTGAAAAAGAAAGACCTCGACTTTAAAACTCAACTTCAAGAGAGGGTGCAACAGGTGAAAGGCTCGACACTTGTCTATTTCACCTATGGACTGCCAAACGACCCGGGGACATATTGTGCCGAAGTTTATATAAACGACATTTTTGTGGCAAGGTCCACGGCACAGAGCAAAAAACAAGCACAGATTGATTGTGCGAAAGTTGCTCTTAGCGACGAAGAAAAACTTGAAAAATTTCTTAAATAAGAATAAATAAAGGAAGCATTAAATTGAATTTTAAGAAAATTGAACTTGGAGGCTTTAAGTCTTTTGCAGACAGGCTGGAAATCAAATTTGACTCGGGAATCACTGGAATTGTTGGCCCAAACGGCTGTGGAAAAAGCAACGTGTCCGACGCAATTCGGTGGGTTCTTGGCGAGCAAAGCACTAAACTCTTGCGAAGTAGCAACATGCAGGAAGTCATTTTTAATGGCACGGAAAAGAGAAAAAGTATGTCCTTTTGCGAAGTGTCACTTTTTTTTGACAACTCCACTCGAATGTTTGACCTCAATTTTGACGAAGTCGTTTTCACCAGAAAACTCTATCGTTCGGGCGAAAGTGAATATCTCATCAACGGAACGCCATGTCGAATGAAAGACATTGTGAATGCTCTTCACGACTCTGGCATTGGCAAAGAGGGATATTCAATCATCGGGCAAGGCAAAGTGGAAGAAATCATCAGCGCCAAGCCTGAAAACAGGCGAGCAATCTTCGAAGAAGCGGCGGGAATTGCCAAATTCAAGCAACGAAAAATGGAAGCGGAACGCAAACTTGAACGCACGCAAGAAAATCTTAACAGGGCACAAGATGTCCTTTTGGAACAGGAAAAACAACTTGGACCTCTCAAAAAACAAAGCGAAAATGCAAGGCTTTTCCTTGGATTTAAAGAGCAACTCAAAACTCTTGAAGTGAATGTCTATGTGAACCAGTTTGACAACAATAGCGATATGAAAAAAGCCATTCAAACGAAGATTGACGGCTTTGATGAAGAACTTAATTTGAAGCAATCAAGTCTTGACAAAGTGAATGCTTCCTATGAATTCAAGATGACGGAAGTGTCGCAGATTGACAAGACTTTGCAAGGGCTAAACGACCAAATCCTCACTCTCACTGTCGACCTTGAAAAGCGAGCAGGCGAGACCAATGTCTTGCGAGAAAGGCTCAAATATTTGGCGGACGAGAGGGAAAATCTCAAACAAGATTATGAAAAAGAAATTTTGAACAAAAATAACGCCATCTTACTCATCGAAAATTGCGAGAAATCAAGAGCGGAAAAGCAGAAGTTTTATAAAGAAGTCTGCTACAAATTGAACGACCTTACGCAAAAATATCTTAAGATTGTGGGCGAACTGACGGGTGCAGAGGACGAAGCCACAAAAAAACAGAAAGAGATGATTGACGAGCTTTCAAAACTCACCGATGTGAAGTCCAATCTTTCCGCTTTGAATGCTCAAAAAGAAGCATATCAAAACAGTATCACAGACTTAGACGCAAAAATCAAAGTTTTGCAGGCTAAAATCAGCGAGAAGCAAGGGGCTCTCTCTGTTGCCACGCAAAATGCAAGGACTGCAGAAGATAGTTTTGAAAAATTAAAACTTGAAAGCGAGAAAACTCAAACAAAAGTTTTCGAACTTCAAAACAAGATTAAAGAAAATGCTTTTAAAATCAATCAAAGCACCTCTTCCATTGAGATTTTGAAAAACAGGAAAAAAGTGCTTGAAGATATGCAAAAAGATTTCGACGGCTTCAACTATTCTGTCAAACGGCTTATGCAGGACAGCAAGTCGCAACTCGCACTTAAAGAAAGGATTGTCGGGCTTGTTGCGTCGTGTATGACAATCCCTGCTGGCTATGAAACTGCCATTGAGGTCGCTCTTGGCGGGGCGGTGCAAAATGTCATCACAAACGACGAAAAAGATGCTGAATTTTTGATTAACTATTTAAAGCAAAACAACCTTGGCAGAGCAACCTTTTTGCCAATCTCGTCGATGAAAGTAAAACTCCTGTCCTTTGAAGAGCAACTGGCTGTGAAGAGAAACAGGGCATGTGGCGTCGCCTCTGACATCGTGAAATATGACCCGTCGCTTCGTGGCATTTTTGAAAGTTTGCTCGCAAGGACTGTTGTCGTTGAGAGTGTTGATAAGGCAATCTCGCTTGCAAGGCAGACGAATTTTTCTTTTAAAATTGTCACTTTGGATGGTGAAGTTTTCTCAACTCAGGGCTCAATCACAGGTGGAAGCAAAAAAGCAATCACATCAAATCTTCTTATGAGAGATAACGAGATTGAAAACCTAACAAGTCAAATTTCAAAGATTACAAACAGCCTTGTTGAATTAAATAATTTAGAAAAGCAACTCGAAAATTCTCTTGCAAACCTTTTGCAAGAAAGCGAGATTTTGTCGCAAAAAGTGGTGAAAGCACAGGTGGAAAACGGCAAGCAGTCGCAAAACCTCGAACAACTCACCATATACGTGGAGGAACTGGATAAAGAGAGGATTTCTTTAAGTCAGGAAAAGATTAACTATTCCACCAAAGTTGAAGTCATCTCAAAAGCCCTCTCAAACAGTGACAAAAACATCTTTTCACAAGACGACGGCAATGTCAAAATTCAAAACAGCCAAAAGATTTTTAATAGCCTAAGGCAAGAAAGGGATCTACTTCAAGAAAAACTCACCGAAATCAAGATTGAGAAAACATCTTTAGAGGGCGAGATTTCAAGCCTTGAAAATGAATTTACTCGCCTTGATGAGAGCATAAAACAACTCAATTTTTCCATAACCGACATCAAGCACAATCTTGAAAGAGTGGAAGAAAATCTGTCGTCTGCCAAAGAGATTGTAAGTTTAAAACTTGACGAAGTGGACGACGGTGGCATCAGGGAAAAGATTGCAAAAGCAAAGGAAAAACTCTCTTTGCTTGATGTTGACAAGCAAAAACTCCAAAATGACATCAAAAAACTTGACGAGAGCAAAGCTGTCTTGATGACGGAAATTAACGGCGTTCAGGAAAAGAAATATCAGCAAACTTCCGCACTTGCAAGGGTTGACACAGACATCGAAGTTATGCAAGAGAAAATCTATGAAGATTATGAACTTGTCTATTCGTCTTGCATGCCACTTAAAGTGGAAAATTTTGACGTGAAAGCCGGAATGATTGAGATTAACAAACTCAAAAAAGAGATTGCAAAACTTGGCTACATAAATGTCAATGCCATTGAGGACTGCAAGGAACTTTTGGAACGATTTGAAGTTTTGAGTGCACAAGCCCTTGACCTCACCACAGCAAAGGAAGATTTGACAAAGATAATCAAAGACTTGTCGGCTGAAATGATAACTCGTTTCAACACCGAATTTGCCAAAATTCAAGTTAACTTTGCAAAGACTTTCAGGGAACTTTTTGGTGGCGGAAATGCCAAACTTGAACTCACTGAAAACGAGGACCCTCTTGAAGCGGGTGTGGAGATTATCGCTGAGCCACCGGGGAAGAAATTGCAAAGCATCAGCCTTTTAAGTGGTGGCGAAAAGGCTCTCACGGCGATTGCCATTTTGTTTGCAATTTTAAGGCTTCGTCCAATGCCATTTTGCTTGCTTGACGAGATTGAGGCGGCACTTGACGACTCAAATGTCACCCGTTTTGCTCAATATCTTAAAAATTTCTCTAAGGAAACTCAGTTCATTGTCATCACTCACAGAAAGCCAACGATGATGCTTGCCGATTCACTTTATGGAGTCACTATGGAAGAGCCCGGGGTTTCCAAGATTGTGTCTGTCAAACTCGAAGACGCCATAAAATCTTCAAGCGAAGAGCAAAAACCGAAAGATAAAAATGATAAATAAACAATAAAAGGGAGAAAAAAAGGTGGGATTTTTTAGTAAGATAAAAAAGGGATTAAAGAAAACAAAAGATGCGTTTTTAACCAAACTCAATGCTGTTTTTCACGGCACAAATGTGACAAGCGATTTTTATGACGAGCTCGAATTTGCACTCATTGGCTCGGACATAGGTGTCAAAACTTCACAAGAAATCATCAAACGTCTTAAAGGCAGACTTCTTGAAAAGCACATTGTTAAGCAGGACGTCGCCAGAACGGAACTTAAAAACATTTTAAAAGAGATTTTGGACGAAGCGCCTTGCAAGCCATATTCCTATCCGCTTGTCATCACAATTGTTGGAGTTAATGGTGTCGGCAAAACCACAACCATTGGCAAACTTGCCAAATATTTCACAAAGCAAAAAAAATCTGTCATGCTCGTTGCGGGCGACACTTTCAGGGCAGGTGCGATTGAGCAACTCACCGAATGGTCAAAACGGGCAGACGTGAAGATTGTAAAGCACCAAGAAGGCGCCGAGCCTTCAGCCGTGGTCTTTGACGGTGTCACCAGTGCTAAAGCGAAGGATTGCGACGTTTTGATTGTGGACACAGCGGGCAGGCTTCACACAAAAGTGAATCTTATGGAAGAACTCAAAAAAATTGAAAGAATTGCAAAGCGAGAATGGAGTCAGGCAACTTTCCTTAATTTTATCGTTCTTGACGCGACAATTGGGCAAAATTCCCTTATTCAAATAAACGCTTTTAAAGATGCCATTGGCATCGACGGAATAGTCCTCACAAAACTTGACGGCACGAGTAAGGGGGGTATAGTTTTCCCAATAATCGAAGAGTTGAAAGTGCCCATCTACTATATAGGTGTGGGCGAGGGCTTAGGCGACCTTGAAGAATTTAACAGCACAACCTTCATTGACAGCATCTTATAAAAAACACAAATTTTAATTTTTTTTCTTTTTTATGATTGCAAAAATAAATTTTTTTAAAAAAAATTGACGATGTAAAGGAATTTTACTTTACAAAGTCGTTTTTTTGGTGTAGACTAACCTCGTTACAAAGTAATTTTGTTTGATTAAAAATTTTTTGAAGGAACGTAGTTTGGGGGTTGTTGTGGAGATTAATCACAATTTAAGACTTAGTTTACTTTTTGAACTCTATGGAACTTTACTTACGAAAAAGCAAGGCTTAATTTTGAAAGATTTTCTTGATTTTGATTTTTCCCAGAGCGAAATTGCCGAAAAAAACAACATTTCAAGACAATCTGTGAATGACCTTGTGAAAAGAAGTCTCAAAACTCTTGAAGAATATGAGGACAAACTTCAAATTCTTAAAAAGTTTGAGAAGATTAAAATTCACACAAACAATTGCCTAAGTCTTGTTTCAAAAGATTTCGCTCAAAATCAGGCAATTTCTGGTGAACTTGGCAAACTTTTGGAGGTGCTGTGATATGGGTATGTTTTCAAACCTATCTTTAAGGCTCAACCACATCTTTTCTCACCTGACAAATCGTGGCAAACTGACAGAACTTGAAATCAAAGATGCGATGAGAGAAATCCGTGTGGCACTTTTAGAGGCCGATGTCAACTTTTTGGTGGCAAAGAATTTTGTGCAAAGAGTGAGCGAAAAGGCAGTTGGACAGCAAGTTTTAACAAGCCTAACGCCCGGGCAACAAGTGATCAAAATCGTGAATGATGAACTTGTTTCGCTCCTTGGCAAAACCGGTGCAAAACTGGAAGTTTCCAGCAAACCACCCACGATAATTATGCTTTGCGGGCTTCAAGGCAGTGGCAAAACCACTATGTGCGGAAAACTTTCCATGCTCCTTAAAAGTCAGGGCAAAAAACCTCTTCTTGTGGCGTGTGACATCTATCGTCCTGCGGCAATCGACCAACTTAAAGTTGTTGGGAAAAGTGTTAATGTTGAAGTCTTCGAAAAGGGCACTCAAAACGTTGTGAAAACTTGCAAACAGGCAATTGAATATGCGAACAAAAAGATGCTCGACACTTTGATAATCGACACTGCTGGCAGGCTTTCCATTAATAAAGAACTTATGGACGAACTCAAAAACGTCAAAAAGGAAATCAAGCCAACCGAAGTTCTTTTAGTTGTGGACGCAATGAACGGACAGGAGTCGGTGAATGTGGCAAAATCTTTCGACGATGACCTCAGTTTGTCTGGAATAATCCTCACAAAACTTGACGGTGACACTCGTGGCGGAGCAGCCTTATCCATCAGCGAAGTGGTGAAAAAGCCTATCAAATTTTGCGGAGTTGGCGAAAAAATGGGAGACATTGAAGTCTTCTATCCCGACAGAATGGCATCACGAATTTTGGGAATGGGCGACGTTTTAACCCTCATTGAAAAGGCTCAAAGTGCCGTGAGTGAAGAGGACTCTAAAAAACTTGAAAAGAAGTTTAGGGAGAGCAGTTTCACTTTTGAGGACTACCTCGACCAGATGGACAAAGTGAACAAAATGGGCAACATAAACGACCTTTTGCATATGGTTCCGGGGCTGAGTGGCAAGATGAAGGGAGCGAATGTTGATGAAAGTGAACTTGTGAAAAACAGGGCAATCATTTTGAGTATGACTAAACGAGAGAGAAGAAATCCCGACCTTATCAAAGGCTCACAGAAAAAGAGAATTGCCAGCGGAAGTGGCACACAAATTCAAGATGTGAACAGGCTTTTAAAGCAATTTGAGCAGTCCAAACTGATGATGAAACAGATGAAAAATGGCAATATGAAAAGGTTTGGATTTTAAAAAAGTTTTTTAACATTTTTTTGAAAGGATTTTGCCAAAATCTTTATAAAAAAATTACAAATATAAAAGAAAAATAAAGGAGAAAAACGAAATGGCAGTGAAAATCAGACTTACGAGAATGGGGGATAAAAAGAGCCCTTTCTACCGCATTGTTGTGGCAGATTCAAGGACAAGTAGAGATGGAAAAGTGATTGATTTGTTGGGGAATTTTGACCCACTTCTTGAAAAAGACAATCTTAAACTTGACATCGAAAAGACTTCGCAATGGCTCGCAAAAGGTGCGCAACCAACTGAAACGGCGAGGACTCTTCTTGTGAAAGCAGGGGCTATTAAAGATGCAAAACACTACACAAGCAAGAAAATTGTTCCAAAAAGAAAAGATGTTAAAAAGGCTTAAATCACAAAAAAATGGGAGTGAAAAAAATGGAAGAATTATTGAAATTTATTGTGAATGCCTTGGTGGACGACAAAGATTCTGTGAAAATCACTAAAAGAGAAGAAGATCACGCTGTGATTTTTGAAGTTAGTGTTGCACAGAACGATGTTGGGAAAATTATCGGGAAGAATGGCAGGATTGCTCAGTCAATCCGATTCATTTTGCATTCAGCATCGCACGACGATGATAAAAAATATATTCTAAAAATAAAATAGAAATTATGATTGAAATTGCAAAAGTTTTAAAACCACAGGGACTTCAAGGTGAGATTAAGGTTGAGTGTTTCACACACGACCTTGATTTTTGGCGAAAACTTAAAACTGTGGTGATTTTAAAAGAGCATTTTGACGTTTTGAGCGTTCGTTTTTATAAAGAATTTGGCTATTTGAAACTTTCAAAAATAGACTCAATCGAGCAAGCGGAAAAATTTAGAAACAAAAAAGTCTTTTCAGGAGAGGAAACTCTTGAAACAAAAGACGATGAATTTTTGATTGGAGACCTTGAAAATTGCGAGATTGTGGACGAGAATGGGAAGTTTGTGGGAGTGGTCGAAAGTGTTGAAAAATACAGCACTGTGGACATCATTAATTATATGGTTTGCGGGGCGAGAAGAAGTTTTCCTTTCCTCAAAAAAGTGATAAAAAATGTTGATATTAAGAACAAAAAATTGACTGTTTTTAGAAGAAAACTTGATGAGGTGGCAATATGAAAATTGACATCTTAACCCTTTTTCCAGAGATGTTTGACGCACTAAACCACAGCATCTTAAAAAGAGCGCAAGAAAAAGATTTGCTAGACATCAAAGTGCATAACATAAGAGATTTTTCACTTGATGCCAACAAGCGTTGTGACGACTATTCTTATGGTGGTGGGGCGGGAATGATTATGACCCCACAGCCTCTTTTTGACGCCATAAAAAGTGTGAAAACACAGAAGAGTTATGTCGTTTTTCTTTCACCAAAAGGAAACATTTTAACCCAAAATAAAGTGGAAGAACTTGCAAAATGTGAGAAAGATTTGGTGCTTGTGTGCGGACATTACGAGGGAATTGACGAGAGAATAATCTCACTTTGCGTTGACGAAGAAATCTCCGTTGGCGACTATGTCTTAACAGGCGGGGAAATTCCTGCAATGGTCATAGTTGACGCAGTTGCGAGATATGTTCCAAAGGTTCTTGGCAATGAAAATGCAACAGAAATGGAAAGTTTTTCGCAAAATCTGCTCGAATATCCTCAATACACTCGCCCTTTTGAATTTGAGAAAGAGCGTGTCCCACAAGTGCTTTTGGACGGAAATCATAAAGAAGTGGACAAGTGGCGACTGGAAAAAATGGTGAAAATCACAAAAAAAAGGCGTCCAGATTTATTTAAAAAATGGAAAAAAGAGCAAGAAAACAACAAAAAAGATGAAGAGAGATGACTCTCAGTTTTGTTGCAGTTTTTGAACAACTTGCATAGTAGTGGCACAGAATTTGGCAAAAAAAGGGGTAAAGTATGGAGATACAATGGTTTCCGGGGCATATGACTAAGGCTCTAAGGGAAATGGAAAAAGAGATGAAAAACATTGATGTCGTCTTTTATCTGCTTGATGCGAGAGCGCCTCTTTCGTGCTTTAATCCAAAACTTACAAAAATTGCAAGCAACAAAAAAATTATTTACATTTTAAACAAAGCAGACTTGGTTGACGAAAAAGACATTGTTCGTTTTAAAAATATTTTGCATAAGCAAAACGACGAAGTTGTGGCACTTAACAGCACTCAATCTAACTCTGGCAAAGTCCTTTTTATGAGTGCAAAAAAACTTTTGAAAGAAAAGATTGACCAAAAAAATGAAAAGGGCATCAATTATTCCATTAAAGTTATGGTTGTGGGAGTGCCAAATGTGGGGAAAAGCACACTGATAAACAATCTTTGCGGTGTTGCAAAAACAATCACTGGCGACAGACCCGGTGTGACACGCGGAAAACAGTGGGTTGCGACGAAAGAGGGCTTTATGCTCCTTGACACCCCCGGCACACTTTGGCCATCTTTTGATGACGAAAGAGTGGGCAGAAATCTTGCATACATTGGGAGCATAAAAGACGAGTTACTTGATGACCTCGCGTTTTATTTTCTCAAAGATATCACTGAAAAGTATGGGAATTTGTTGGAAAAAAGATATGACATAACAATATCAAAAGACGAAGAACCTTTGGACATTTTAGAGAAGATTTGCAGGAGCAGGAACTGCCTTTTAAAGAATAATGAACTAGACTTCGATAGGGGTGGAAAAATGATAATTGACGATTTCAGGAAAGGCAGACTTGGCAAAATTGTGCTTGATTGACTCGCTTTTGAGCAAAAAATGGGATAAAATGTCGTCTTAGAGTATTTTTTTCAATGTGACTTTGAGCATTTTTTTTAAGATTAGCCACACGGTTTATGGAGAATATTTTAATGTTTGATTATGAAAATGAATACAAAAAACTTGGGCTGGTGGCTGGAATTGATGAGGCGGGGCGAGGTCCTTTGGCAGGACCTGTTTGTTGTGCGTGCGTGATTATGCCACTTGAAAAAAAAGATTTGATTGACGGCGTTGACGACAGTAAAAAGTTGAGCCCAAAAAAACGAGAAGAGTTGTTTGAAAAGATTATCGAGAAAGCAATCTCCTTCAAAATTATTCTGGTGGACGAAAAGACAATCGACAAAATAAACATCTTAAACGCCACTAAACTTGGAATGAAACGGGCGCTTGAAGGGCTGAGCGTGACGCCTCAAACTGTGCTTATTGACGCCGTGAAGATTGACACAAACATCTCTCAGGTGAACATAATCAGGGGCGACTCACTCAGTTATAACATTGCGTCTGCGTCCATTCTTGCAAAAGTTTTTCGGGACAGATTTATGGGTGAAATGGCAAAAAAATTCCCCGAATATCACTTTGAAAAACATAAGGGATATGGCACAAAAGAGCACATTGAACTGCTCAAAAAATTTGGCAAATGCGACATTCACAGGGATAGTTTCATAAAGCATTTTGTGAAAACAAACTAAAAAAATGGTCAAAAAAGGGCTTGTTTTTGCTTAAAAAAGGCTCAAAAATGCTTAAAAAGTGGTAAGAAAAGGCTAAAAAACAAAGGTTTTAAAAAAGGGGAAAAGATGTTTTTTAAAAAACTGACAGGCGACAAAGGCGAGAGTTTTGCTTGTGACTTTTTGAAAAAAAAGGGGCTAACCATCGTTGAAAGAAATTTCAGGACGAACTTAGGCGAGATTGACATCATTGCCCGTGACGGCGAAACTTTAATCTTTGTGGAAGTGAAAACGAGGTCGTCAAGGAAGTTTGGCGACCCGCAGGAAGCGGTGAATTCCCACAAGCAACACACCATTCGCAATGTTGCGACCTGCTATCTCAAAAAGAAAAATCTTTTGGACAAAATTTCTGTGCAGTTTGACTGCTTGGCATTAATTGTGAATGACGAAAACTCCTTTGAAGTGGAACATATTGAAAATGCTTTTTAGTGGCAAAACAACAAGACTTGTGTGCTTGAAAACGGCAAAAAAAGGTTGACTGTAAAAAGTCTTTTGGACAAAGTTTCTGTGCGGTTTGACTGCTTGGCATTAATTGTGAATGACGAAAACTCCTTTGAAGTGGAACATATTGAAAATGCTTTTTAAGTTGTGAAATAGGACTTTTTAAAAAATTTTCAAATAAAAATTAAAAAAAAACATTGAATTTTTAATTTTTTTGCTATGAATAAAGATTAAATTATATTTGTTATATACCTCTAAATATATTTTATCTATATATACAGAAAAAAAAATAATAATAGTAAAAAAGTGCTTGCAAATATGATTTTTATATGATATCATTACTTGCAATTTTGAATGGAGGCAATGAAATGAACCTTATTGATGTGATTGAAAAAGAAAGCGTTAAAGAGAACGTGCCAGAATTTTCTGTGGGAGACACTGTGAAGGTGTTTTATAAGATTAAGGAAGGGACAAAAGAAAGACTTCAAGGATATGAAGGCACTGTTATTGCTCGCAAAAACGGTTCTGTCAGGGAAAACTTTACTGTTAGACATCTGTCATTTGGCGTTGGAGTGGAGAGGACTTTTCCTTTGCACAGCCCAAAGATTGACAGAGTGGAAGTCTTGAAAAAAGGCAAAGTTAGACGTGCAAAACTCTTTTATCTTCGCGACCTTTCGGGCAAAGCAACTAAGATTAAAGAACTTCGATAATTTTTTGAAAAAACTTAAAAAGGAAAGCATTGATTGTTTTCTTTTTTTTATTTTTTAACTAAAAAGTTTTTGTGAAAATAAATTTTGAAAAATTTTTTTTGCCGAAAATGTTTTAATTTTATTCCAATCTATTATATAATCAATTTGATAAGGGGAAAAATTGATGTTATCTATTGTCAATTCTTTTGGACTTAATGGGCTTAACGGCTATCTTGTGAAAGTGGAAGTTGATGTGAACAGAGGGCTTCCGTCATATGACGTTGTAGGCCTAGCTGACGTGTCTATTAAGGAATCAAAGCAAAGAATAGGCTCTGCTGTCAAAAATCAGGGTTTTTCCTATCCAAACGAGAAAATAATAATCAATCTTGCTCCTGCGGACACCAAAAAAGAAGGCTCGCTTTATGACTTGCCAATTTCTATTGGGGTTCTGTCGGCGACAAGTCAAATCCGTGCTTTGAAAGAGGTTTTGGGCGAATTTTCTTTTGTGGGAGAACTGTCACTTGACGGGTCGCTAAGGAAAATTCAAGGGGTTTTGCCCATTCTAATTTCGGCTCGAAGCCTTGGCATTAAAAAGGTTGTCATTCCTCTTGGAAACGCCAGTGAAGCGAGTTTTATTGATGGTTTAGAGGTTTTTCCCGTGAGCAGTTTGAAAGAGGTCGTGCACTTTTTAAATGGAGAACTAAACATTTCTCCTGTGAAGAATGTGAGTTATGATTACATAAAATCCCACAGCAAAATGTCGGGAGATTTTGCCATGGTTAAGGGTCAGGCAAGTGCAAAGAGAGCACTTGAAATCTCGGCAGCAGGCGGGCATAATGTGCTTTTGATTGGACCACCCGGAAGCGGGAAAACGATGCTTGCACGGGCTTTCCCAAGCATTTTGCCAGATATGACCTTTGAAGAAGCGCTTGAAACGACAAAAATTCATAGCATTGCAGGGTGTCTTGACAGCAATGTGGGCATTTTGACGCAGAGACCTTTTCGGAGCCCTCACCACACATCTTCGGCGGTGGCTCTCACAGGTGGCGGAAGCAAGATTAAGCCGGGAGAGATTAGTTTGGCTCATAACGGGGTGCTTTTTTTGGACGAATTTCCGGAATATTCAAGGCAGACGGTTGAGTCGCTCAGGCAACCTATGGAAGACGGGACGATCACCATTTCACGCAGTATGAACACGGTAGAATATCCCGCCAATTTTGTGCTGATTGCCAGCATGAACCCTTGCCCATGCGGAAACTATGGCTCAACGCAGAAAAAGTGCAAGTGCTCGCCAAACCAAATCCACAACTATCTCAGTAAATTGAGCGGACCTTTGATGGACCGAATTGATATGTATATTGAGGTTGACGGCGTGAGTTACAGCGACATTTCAAGCGAAATTCACGAGGAAAGTTCGGTGGAAATTAAAAAACGGGTGGACAAAGCACGGCAGGTTCAAGTTGAACGGTTTGATAAGAAAAAGATTTACAGTAACAGCAAGATGACAAACGAAATGATCAAAAAATATTGCAAGATAGACGACAATTGCAACACCCTTTTGTCACGCGCGTTTGAGAGTTTGAAACTGACCGCACGGGCATACAACCGCATTTTGAAAGTGGCACGAACGATCGCCGACCTTGACGGGAGCGATGAAATTCAACAGGAACATCTGATTGAGGCAATAAATTACAGGAGTATTGATGAAAAATATTTGGCGTGAGGAGAAAAAATGAACGATGACGAATTGGCTTTGTTGTGGCTCGACTATTTTGATTTTGCAACCTTCAAAAAAAAGGAAACTTTGCTTGAAAGCGTAAGTTCACCGAAAGATTTGCTTTCATACAATTTTCTTTTTGGCATTAAAGAAAAGATGAAGTGCATTTTTCCCTGCGAGGAAATAGACATCTTAGTTAAACAATCGGGGAAAGATTTTGCAAACAAAATTTTGAGTGATTGCACCTCGCAAGGCATTCTAGTTTTAACAAAAATTTCAAAGGACTATCCAAAAACCCTTTTAGACATCGACACTCCGCCGTTTGTAATCTACTATAAGGGCGACGAAAAATTGATGCAGACCGACTGCTTTGGGATAGTTGGCACAAGGCACATTTCAAGTTATGGAAAGGCTGTGACGGAAAAGTTCACACGCGGGCTTTGTGACGCAGGTTTCAGCATTGTGAGCGGGCTTGCGAGCGGTGTGGACACCTTGGCACATTCAACAACTCTTTTGTGTAAGGGCAAAACGATTGCGGTTTTGGCGGGTGGAATTGATGAGATTTATCCTGCAAACAACACTGCTCTTGCAAAGGAAATTGTGGAAAGTGGAGGGTTAATCTTGTCGGAAGTTCGCCCTAAAAAACGCCCTGAAGCTTTTATGTTTCCAATCAGGAACAGGATAATTTCCGCACTTTGCAAAGGAATTCTTGTCACCGAGGCGCAGGAAAAATCGGGTGTTATTCACACCAAAAATTATGCTCTTGACTATGGAAAAGATGTGTTTGCAGTGCCCGGAAGCATTTTCAATTTGACAAGTGTTGGGACAAACAGAATGATTGTGAACGGTCAAGCAAAAGCGGTGCTTGATGTGCAAGATATCTTGTGCGAATATAACATAACAATAAAAAAAGAGGTGGAAAATTATAATTTATCAATGGAAGAAAGCATCATAATTGAACTTTTGAAGTCGGGAGAAAAGTCTTTTCAAGAGATTGTCGAAAGTTCAAAAATTGAAGTTAAAAAGTTGAACACTTTGTTGACAATGCTTTCAATTCGTGGAATAATTAAAAAACTTGCGGGGAATATTTACTTTTTAATTTAGAAAAAAGAAGGGAAGAATGAAGTTAGTTGTTATTGAGGGTCCCGGGAAAAGGGAGACTTTAAAAAAATATCTGGGTGAAGGCTATGATGTTGTGGCGACAAAAGGTCACGTGAGAGATTTGCCAGCCAAGGCTTTGGGCGTTGACGTGAGTCACGATTTTGAGCCAAAATATGAGATTATGGCGGGAAAAGAAAGCATCATAAAGGAACTGAAATTTAAAGCAAGCAAGGCGGAAACAGTGCTTTTAGCAACCGACCCCGACAGAGAAGGGGAAGCAATTTCGTGGCACATTGAGCACATTTTAAACATTGATGAAAACTCTCCTTGCAGGGTTGAATTTAACGAAATTTCAAAGACCGTGGTGAATGAAGCAATCAAAAAACCACGAAAGATTAACATTGATTTGGTGCATGCCCAACAAGGCAGAAGAGTGCTTGACAGGTTGGTGGGATACAAAGTCTCGCCCATCATTTGCAACAAGATTAAGCCTAACCTCAGCGCCGGTAGAGTGCAGAGCGTGACGCTCAAATTGATTGTGGATAGAGAGAAAGAAATTGAGAGTTTTAAGCCACAGGAATATTGGCCTGTCATTGCAACTTTTGAGAAGACTGGCACGAAATTCAAGGCAAATCTGGCTAATAAGGGCAATAAGAAGATTATTCTTTCAAATAAAGCGGAAACAGATGAGGCAATTAACTATCTTAAACAGCAAGATTTTTCTGTGAAAGAAATTAAGCGAATGGTGACAAAGGCAAGCCCTCCACCACCTTTCATAACAAGCACAATGCAACAAGACGCTTTAAACAAAATCGGAATGGGCATCTCAATTTCAACAAGATGTGCCCAAGCACTTTATGAGGGTGTGGAACTCGGGAGCGAGGGAAAGACTGCCCTCATCACATACATAAGAACGGACTCCACCCGTGTGTCGCCAGAAGCACAAATTAAGGCAAAAGACTATATCATCAAAAATTATGGCGAAGAATATGCTCCAAAGTTTTTCAATGCTTTTAAGTCAAAGAAAAATGTGCAAGATGCTCACGAAGCAATAAGGCCTATAAGTTTGGATAGAACGCCTGATTCTGTTAAAGATTATATGAGTTCGGACAACTTCCGTTTATACAAACTCATCTATGAGAGGTTTGTGGCAAGCCAGATGACGCAAGCGACATATGACTCTCTCACAGTGACCATTTCTGCGGGAGTTTTTGACTTCAAAAGTGCAGGGAAAACGCCAATTTTCGCAGGGTTCACAAGGGCATACAAGATGTTTGAAGAGAGCGACGATGAAAATTCAAACGAGAACAAAATGCCCGCCTTAACTGAGGGCGACAAAGTTGATTTGCTTGACCTTAAAACAGAGCAGAAATTCACAAAACCTCAAACGAGATTTACAGAAGCAACTCTCATCAAAATGATGGAAGATAAAGGCATTGGCAGACCAGCCACCTATGCTCCAACTGTGATGATTTTACAAAACAGAAACTACACTTTAAAGGAAGGGAAATATTTAAAACCAACAGACCTTGGGCAGACAGTGACGGAGTTTTTGGAAAAATATTTCACCGACATTATGAACATTTCTTTCACTGCTGAAATGGAAGACAATTTGGATAAAATTGAGGACGGCAGTGCAAAGTGGCAAGAAGTTGTGGCGAAATTCTATGAAAATTTTGAACAAGAAGTGAAAATTGCGTATAAGGGGGCGAAAAAAGTGAGTGTTCCACTTGAAGTGAGCGATGTCGTTTGCGAGAAATGCGGGGCTAAGATGGTTGTTAGACAGGGTAAATATGCTAAATTTTTGGCATGTCCAAACTATCCAAAATGCAAGAATATTAAAAATATTGAAGCAGAGAAAAATGTTGTGTGCAGTTGCCCACTTTGTGGCAAAGAAATCATTGAAAGGCACACTCATAAGGGCAAACTTTTCTATGGTTGTTCGGGATATCCTGCCTGCACTTTTGCAAGTTGGGATAAGCCAACAAACTTGAAATGCCCAAAATGTAAGAGTTTTCTCACTGTGAAAGAAACAAAAAATGTGTGGACATATAAGTGTTCAAACAAAGATTGCGACTTCACAAAAGAGGAAAATCCACCTGAAAAAAAGGAAGAAACTGAACAAAAAGACTGATTGAAACTAATGCTGGAATATTTCGTCTTGAAACGAAAATATACTTTGATTAAAGGAGAGTTGAGGGAAAATGGAAGAAATTAGAAGCACAACGATTGTGGCTGTGAAGCGTGACGGCAAAACTGCCATTGCAGGTGACGGTCAAGTGACTCTTGGGGAAAAATTTATCGTTAAAAACAACGCGGTGAAAGTTAGAAGAATTTATAATGATAAAGTTGTGATTGGCTTTGCGGGCTCGGCAGCAGATGCGTTTAGTTTGTCGCAAAAATTTGAGGAGTTGCTTCAAAAATTTAGTGGCAACTTGATGCGAAGTGCCGTGGAACTTGCCATTGGTTTTAGAGAAGATAAATATGTGAGGAAGTTGGACGCACTGCTTTTGGTGGCGGACAAAGAAAACCTTTTATACGTGTCTGGTTCGGGCGACGTCTTTGAGCCAGAATATGGGGTGGCGGCAATCGGGAGTGGGGAATTTTATGCTCTCGCTTCTGCAAGGGCGCTTCTTGAAAACACCAATCTTTCAGCAAGAGAGATTGTTTTAAAAGCACTGAAAATCACAGGCGACATTTGCGTGTTCACGAATGGTCACGTGACTGTGGAGGAGGTTTAAAAAAATGGATATGACACCAAAACAAATTGTGGAAGAACTCGACAAATACATCATCGGGCAGGACAAAGCGAAAAGAGCGGTGGCAATCGCCCTTAGAAACAGATATAGGAGAAGCAAACTTTCGAGGCTTATGCAAGAGGAAATCACGCCAAAAAACATCATTATGAAAGGTCCAACTGGGGTTGGCAAAACCGAAATTGCAAGGCGACTTGCAAAATTGGTGAAAGCACCTTTTATAAAAGTGGAAGCGACCAAATACACCGAAGTGGGCTATGTCGGGAGAGATGTGGAAAGTATGGTGCGAGACTTGGTTGAAGCATCTTTTAGAATGGTTAAGGACGAAAAATATAACGAAGTGATTGAAAAGGTTACGCCAAGTGTTGAAAAGCGAATTTTTGACGCAATCTATCCAGTTAAAAAATCAACTTTGGACGGCATTGACGTGAACGGTGAAGAGTTTAAGGACCGCATCAGGAAAAATCTTACTGATGGAAAATATGATGACGACTATGTTGAACTTGAAGTGAAAGAGCAACAAAAGTCCTTTGAGATGATGCCCGGCGCTGGAATGGAGATTAACATTGGCGATATGTTAGGTGGAATTTTCCCACAAAAACGCAAAAAGAGGAAGTTGACCGTGCATGAAGCGCGTGAAATTTTGGGGCAAGAAGAATGTGAAAAAATCATTGATATGGACGCCGTGAAAGCGGAAGCAGTGAGAAGAGCGGAGCAAGAGGGCATCATTTTTATCGACGAAATTGACAAAATCACTGGCAGTGGCGGGCGAAGTAATGGGCCGGAAGTGAGCAGAGAGGGTGTGCAAAGGGACATTCTTCCAATCGTTGAAGGAAGCACAGTGAACACAAAATACGGCATCATTAAAACAGACTACATTTTGTTCATTGCGGCAGGTGCTTTTCACGCGTCAAAAGTGGAGGACCTCATTCCCGAATTGCAAGGGCGTTTTCCAATAAGAGTGGACCTTGAAAACTTGACTGCAAAGGAATTTTACAAGATTTTGACCGAGCCAAAAAATGCTTTGACACTCCAATATCAAGAACTTTTGAAAGTGGACAATATCAACCTTGTTTTCGAAGAGGAAGCCCTGAGAGAGATTGCAAGATACACCGAAGAGGAAAACGAGGCAAGCGAAAATTTGGGAGCAAGAAGACTGCACACTGTGCTTGAACTTCTCCTCAGCGACATCAGTTATAATGCTGGTGGTGACAAAGAAATGAAAGACTTGGTTATAGACAAAAAATATGTGACAAAGGCTTTTGAAAATTTCGACAAAGAGCACGATTTAAGAAAATATGTCTTATAAAATTTAAAAATTAACATAAAATAAATTTTTTTAAAATGGGAATTATAATATTAAAAATATTTAATTTTTTTTTGAAAGAATTAGTGGACATTTTATTTTTTATGTGTTAAAAAAATGAAGAGGAGTTTTAATTGTGGAACTTGAACATTTGAATGATAAGAATTTTGAAGAAAAGGTTTTAGACGCTAAAAACGTCGTCCTTGTCGATTTTTTTGCAACTTGGTGCGGACCTTGCAAGATGCTTTCTCCTGTGCTTGAAAGCGTGCAGGAAGAAGTGGGCGACAAAGCAAAAGTGATGAAACTTGATGTGGACGAGGATATGAACACTGCGAGGCGATTTGGGGTTATGAGTGTTCCAACGATGATCATTTTTAAAGAGGGAAAGGAAGTTCAAAGGCTTGTGGGGCTCAGACAAAAAAGTCAGATTGTGCAGATGCTTGTTGAAAATGCTTAAATTTTATTTTTTCATATAAATAAAATTAATTTTACTAGAAAAAACTAATATTAATTTTAAATTGACAAAGAATTTTCTTTGTCTTTTTTTGTTTTTTTAATCAAAAATCTGTAATAAAAACTGATTGAAATGCCCCAAAACACCTTTAAAAACAAAAGTGCTATTGACAAAATGAAAAAATAATGTAAAAATTATATGAACAAAAAGAGGAATTTATTATGCAAAGGATTTATCTTGACAATGCTTCAACGACAAATGTTTCCAGCGAAGTTTTAAACGAAATGCTTCCAGTTTTTTCGCAAAATTTTGGCAATGCAAACAGTCTTCATTCGTTTGGCAGAGATGCGCAGGCTCTTGTGGATACAGCAAGGGACAGGATTGCAAAGGCGATTAACGCTGAAAGGGGAGAGATTTTCTTCACTTCTGGCGGGACAGAGAGCAACAACTGGGCAATTTTAGGTTTGGCGCTTGCAAACAGAAATAAGGGAAACAAGGTCATCACCTCGCAGATTGAGCATAAAAGTGTGCTTGAAAGTTGCAAAAAACTTGAAAAATTGGGCTTTGAAGTGGTGTATTTGCCTGTGGATTCTAAGGGGCTTGTCAGCCTTGTTGATTTGATTGACCAACTCGACCAAAAAACAATTTTGGTGAGTATAATGTCCGCAAATAACGAAGTGGGCACAATTCAAAACATAAAGACCATTGCAAAGATTACTCACGAAAAAGATGTCATTTTTCACACCGACGCAGTGCAAGCTGTGGGAAATTTTGCCATTGACGTCAAGGACATTGAAGTGGACGTGATGAGTATGAGTGGGCACAAAATCCACGCACCCAAAGGCGTTGGGGCACTCTATGTCCGAAAGGGAATTAAGATTGACAACCTTTTGGTTGGCGGAGAGCAAGAGAGGGGCAAACGTGGTGGAACTCTTAATGTGCCTGCAATTGTGGGCTTTGGAAAGGCTTTTGAAATTGTGGAAAAAAACTATGTTTTCAAAGTCAAAAAATTAAAGACAATAAGAGAATATTTTGTGACAAGAGTTATGAGTGAGATTAACGATGTCTTGTTGAATGGTCACCAAAATCAAAGGATTGCGGGGCTTGTTAATTTGAGTTTTGTTGGAGTTGACGGCGAGGCGTTACTCTATCTTTTGGATATGGCGGGGATTGCGGTGTCCACGGGCTCTGCGTGTTCAAGCGGAAGTGAGGAGCCATCTCATGTTCTAATGGCAATGAAAGTGCCTGTGGAAGTGGCAAAAAGTGCGATAAGATTTTCTTTTGGCACCACAAACACAAAGGAAGAAGTTGATTTTGTGGTGGAAAAACTGAAAGAAAATGTGGCAAAACTGCGAGAAATTTCCACTGTTAAAGTTAAGAAAACAACAGGGGGCAAAAATGTATAGTCAAAAAATTATTGATAGATTTTTAACCCATAAAAATGCAGGCATAATTAAAAAAGCGAACGGAGTCGGTCTTTTTAAGACGGTGCAGGGAGATGAAGAGATTAAGGTCTATTTGAAAGTTGAAAACGGTGTTATTTTAGATGCAAAATATAAGACTTTTGGTGGCATTTCCACCATCGTCTGTGCAGACGCTTTGATGGATTTGATTAGGGCTAAAGCAGTTGACGACGCACTTCTCATAAGCGAAGAAGACATTAATTTGAGCCTTGGCGGTCTGCCAGAGGAGAAAATGCAAAGTGCAATGCTTGTTGTGCGGGGAGTTGCAAATGCTGTGAAAGATTATCGAAAAAAGATGATTAAACTTGCCCTAAAAAAATAAATTTTCTTTTTAATATAAAAAATCACATTTTCTCATTTTCTCAAAAAATTGAAAAATTTACATTCAAAAAAAATTTGAGCAAAAAAAGAAGAAAAAATAAAAAATATGCAAAGTGAACAGAAATCTATTGCGTATTTTTTTTGTCTGTGTTATACTCCCTAAGTTTAAAATTCGCACTCTAAGTGTTTTCTTGTGGCGTGAAAACGCTGAATTGCAAAAATTTAACTCAGTTTTTGCGACACTTTGAGGAGGATAAACAAGAAGGAGATTTTTTTTATGCCAGTAATTTCTATGAAACAGTTACTAGAAGCAGGAGTCCATTTTGGACATCAGTCTAACAAGTGGAATCCAAAGATGAAGAAGTATATCTTCACAACAAGAAATGATATCCATATCATCAATCTTGAAGATACTTCGGTGTTTTGCGACAAAGCATATTTCTTTATAAGAGATATTGTTGCAAGCGGGAAAAATGTGTTGTTCGTTGGAACAAAAAAACAGGCTCAAGAAGCCGTTGAAGCAGATGCAAAACGTTGTGGAATGTTTTACATCGTCAACCGTTGGCTTGGCGGAACTCTCACCAATTTCAAGACAATCAGGTCGAGAGTGGCAAGGCTTAAAAATTTAGCCAGAATGGAAGAAACGGGCGAATTCAACTTGCTCTCTAAAAAAGAAGTGGCAGGCTTGAAAGCCGAAATGGACAAACTTGAAAAGAACCTTGGCGGAATTAAAGAAATGACGGAACTCCCAGGAGTTTTGTTCGTGGTTGACCCTAAAAAAGAGCACATTGCCGTGAGTGAAGCAAGGGCTCTTAATATTCCTGTTGTTGGCATTGTGGACACTAACTGTGACCCAGACGATGTCGATTTTATCATTCCAGCAAACGATGACGCCATGAGAAGTGTCAAACTTATCGTCGGTGCCATGGCAGATGCTGTGATTGAAGCAAAAGAGGGCGTTTCTCCAAGACTTGACGCAGAGCAAACAGAGGGTGCACAAGTTGCAGAGGAAACAAACCAAGATGAAGTCAAAATGACAGAGACAACTCAAGAAGTTGTCAAACAAAAAGAAAATAAAGAAGAAAAATAATTTAGATTTTTCTTTTAATGATTAAAATTACAAAAAGGAGAAGTTTAAAAAAAATGATTAATGCAGAAATAATTAAAGAATTGAGAGCAAAGACAGGTGCTGGCATTCAAGATTGCCAAAAAGCACTCGCTCAAAACAACAATGATATGGAAAAAGCAGTGGAATTTTTGAGAGAAAAGGGCATTGCCACTGTCGCTAAAAAAGCAGGACGCATCGCAGGCGAGGGCGTCGTTGGAAGTTACATTCATATGGGCGGAAAGATTGGCGTTTTGGTGGAAGTGAACTGCGAAACCGACTTTGTGGCAAGAAGCGAGGATTTCAACATTTTCGTGAAAGACGTTGCCATGCAGATTGCAGCAAGCAGACCTGAATTTGTGAGAATTGAAGAAGTGCCTGCCAAAAACATTGAAAAAGAAAAAGAAATTTTGATTGAACAAGCCAAAAATGAGGGGAAACCTTTGGCAATTGCGCAGAAGATGGTGGAAGGAAGGATCAAAAAATATTACAAAGACGTGTGCCTCATGGAACAAGACTTTGTGAAAGACACTGAAAAGACAATTTCGAACCTTGTCAGTGACATCACTCTTAAACTTGGCGAAAAGATTTCTATAAGGAGATTTGTTCGTTATGAAATGGGCGAGGGCTTGGAGAAGAGAAGCGACAACTTTGCCGAAGAAGTGATGAACCAAATGAATAAATAATTTCTTTGTTTTTTAAAGGTGTAAACAGTTTTGTTTGCACTTTTTTTTTAAAATAAGTTACTCTTTCTTTACTTTTGAGTTGAAATAATAGAAAATTTCCGTTTTTTTGCTAAAACATTTTTTATTATTTTTGAATTGTGTTATAATAATTCTGTTTTAGATGGTGGGGGTTGCGTTTATGCGAAAGATGGGTCTTGACTATGGCGAGGTGCGGATTGGGGTGGCTTTCAGTGACCCGCTTGGCATCATCGCAAACGGCTTCGAAACTTACGTAAGGAAGGATTTAACCTCCGATTTGGCGTATTTTTGTGACATAGCACGGAAAAAAGAGGTTGACAAAATCGTCGTTGGGCTTCCAATAAATATGAACGGAACGGAGGGCGAGCGTGCTTTGGCAACACGAGTCTTTGGCGAAAAATTGCATGAAGCCACTGGGCTTGAAGTCAAATTTTTGGACGAGAGGCTTAGCAGTGTGAGTGCGGAGAGAATGCTTATTGAGGCAGATGTTAGCAGAGAAAACAGGAAAAAAGTCATAGATAAAATTTCGGCTACAATAATTTTACAAAATTATTTAGATATTAATTCAAAATAAGGAGAATGAAAATGAAAGAAAAAGAAGAAAAAATTAAGGAAAAAGTTAAAGAAGAAAAAAGTCCAATTGATTGCTTGTTTGACGAGAATGACACCAGCGCTATCTCACTTTTTAACGAAAAAGGCGAAGAAGTGAAGTTCGAACAGATTGCACTCATTCCTTTGAATGACAAGATTTATGCCATTTTAAAACCAACCAATAAAATGGAATTCATCGGCGAGGACGAGGCTTTGGTGTTCGAGGTTGTCCAAAATGAAGACGAAAAAGACGGCTCTGTGGAAGAATATTTGAATTTAGTTTCAGACATCGACACAATAGATAAGGCTTTTGCTGAATACAACAAGTTGGTGGACGACGAGGAAGCAAAACAAAAAGTCCACAGCAAAAAAGAAGGAAAAAAGTAGAATGGACGTTACAAATCTTTCAAGCGAAGAAGACATTAGAAAAGAAAAAGTTAGAAAACTCAAAGAAGAAAAGGTTGTCGTCTATGCCGAAAAGTTTGACAGGACACACACTTTGCTTGAAGCAAAAAGTTTGAATGACGGCGAAAAAGTGCGTGTTTGCGGACGCATCACTTTCAGGCGAATTATGGGCAAACTCAGTTTTTTTGCCATTGAAGACCTCTGCGCTAAATTGCAAGTGAGCATCGGCAGAAATGAAGTGGACGAAGAGAAATATGCCTTCTTTAAAACGATGATTGACACCGGCGATTTCATTGGTGTTGAAGGTGAACTCTACACCACTCACACAGGAGAGAGAACAGTCAGGACAGCAAGTTTTGAACTGCTTTCAAAGGCAATCTCACCTCTTCCCGAGAAATTTCACGGGCTCACCAACCTTGACCAAAGATATAGGGAAAGGGCGATGGACCTCGTGAGTAATGACGAGAGTAAAAGAGTATTTCTGGCAAGGAGCAAATTTTTGGCTTTCTTGCGAAAATTCCTATGCGACAGCGGTTTTATGGAAGTGGAAACTCCAATTTTGCAAAGTGCTGTATGCGGGGCAAGTGCAAAGCCTTTTTTCACAAAACACAATGCTTTAAACAAGATTTGTAATTTGAGAATTGCTCCTGAAACATATCTAAAACAAGTGATTGCTGGCGGTTTTGACAGGGTGTTTGAAGTGGCAAAATGTTTTAGAAACGAGGGAATGGACCCCAGCCATTTGCAAGAATTTACGATGGTTGAATGGTATGCAAGTTACTGGAATTTTGAGGACAACATCAAATTTTTCACACGTTTTATTAGAGAAGCCATTAAAACTGTTGCAAACGAAAATATGACCCTCACTTTTAAAGGGCACGAAATTGACTTTTCAAAAGATTTCGAGAGAATAAATTACACGCAAACGCTTAACAAGATTTTAGGTTTCAACATTCTTGACTTCACAGATGTTGGCGAATTTAAAAAGAAAGTTGTGGCGACAAAGTTGTTTTCAATGAACGATTTTGAGGGTTGCAAGACTGTTGGTGGCGTGATTGATTTAGTTTATAAGAGAAAAATTAGGGAAAACATCGTCCAGCCAACTGTTTTGTTCAACTATCCTGCTTGTTTGGTGCCTTTGGCAAGACGAAACGATAAGGACGAAAGGCTGATTGATATGTTTCAAGTGCTTGTGTGTGGCGACGAGATGTGCAAAGCATATTCAGAACTTGTTGACCCCATCATTCAAAGAAAAACACTGGAAGAGCAGTCTTTAGCTAGATTGCAAGGTGACGATGAGGCAATGGAACTCGACGAAGATTTTTTGCGTGCTATGGAACACGGAATGCCTCCAATCTCTGGGCTTGGCTTTGGTGTGGACAGGTTGATGTGCTTGCTGACGGGGCAAGAAAGTGTGAGAGATGTCGTGCTGTTTCCGCTGATGAAATGATTTATAAATTTAATTAATTTTGGCAAAAAAAATTACAGAAGTTTGAAATATGAAAAACTTAAAAAAAGTTAATAAGAAAGATTAAAAGCCCTCTTTTAGTCTTTTTTTGTGCCATTATATTCCAAAAAATTACAAATATTACTTATCTTTTTCGTGAGTAATACATTTTTTACTGCATAAAATAATGATAGAAATGTGGGAATTTTGTTTTTATTTTGATAATGAATTTGATGCAGATGTCTTCGAAAAGAAGGTCAATTCTTTTGTCCAAAATTTTGGTGGAATTGTGGCTAATGTTTTTTCGCAAGATTATTTTAAAGTGCTGGTTGCTATTCCTTTTGAAAAAAAACGTGAAACGACAAAGTTTTTTAAAGAAAAGTTAGCGGAAACAATTTTGACTAATTACAAAAAAGATTATATTCTTAAAAGTCTAAATTTTGAAAAAATTCAAACTGAAAATATTTCCGTTTTTATGCAGGCACTCATTTGTTTTGACAGTGAAATTGACAAACAAATAATTTTGGAAAGGCTGAATATGAGAAGCGATTTTTATCTAACTTCATTCGTTTCTTTTAAGTTGAAATTTTTAAAAGAGAAGTGGAATGAACTGATAACTCTTGCAAATGACAATATGATTTACCTTTTAAACGAGGACAGTTGCGTGGAACTCATCAAGTTTTTGATCAGCAATTTGGAGCACAGATATTACGCAGTCAACATTTTTTTAAAGGACGATTGCTACCTTTTGTGCGATATGCAAGGGAAAGTCATTGAGGACTTTTTGATTGAAAAACACATTGTCTATGACGACAGAAATCTTATAAATTCACTTGTGGCACTCAACCCCGAAAAAATTATTGTTCATTGTAACAAAATTTTAAAAGATAAACTGATTAAAAATCTTTTCAATTTTTTTCCGTCTCAGATTGAGATTTGCAAGTGAAACCATTGACAACGAGTGACCAAAAAGAGTATATTTTCTTATACAACAATTTTTTTTAGAGTTCTATGAGGTGAAAAATGGAAGAAAATATCTTGGAAATGAAGCGTCACAGTTGCAGTCACGTTCTCGCAAAGGCAGTGGACAAACTGTTTACCGGTGTGAAAAACACAATTGGACCTGCAATTGAAGACGGGTTTTACTATGATTTTGATATAAAAGAAACAATAACACCCGAAGATTTCAAGAAAATTGAAAAAGAAATGAAAAGAATAATCTCGCTTGGCGAGACTTTTGAAAGAAAAGAAGTGGACAAAAAGACCGCTCTTAAAATGTTTAAAGACAACCCCTACAAAACGGAATTGATTGAAAATTTGCCAGAAAACGAGATCATTTCTATCTATTCTCTTGGCGACGACTGGTTTGATTTGTGTCGTGGACCTCATGTGAAAAAAAGTTTAGAACTCAAAGATTTTGCCTTTAAAGTTTCAAAGGTGAATGGCGCATATTGGCGTGGCGATGAGAAGAATAAGATGCTTCAAAGAGTGTATGTTTGGGTCTTTGAAACTGAGCAGGATTTGCAGGAACACATCACGATGCTTGAAGAAGCAAAAAAGCGTGACCACCGCAAACTTGGCAAAGAATTAGGGCTGTTTTTCATCTCTGATTATGCACAGGGAATGCCTTTTTATATGCCAAACGGGCTGATAATCAAAAACGAATTAATCAAATTTTGGCGAGAAATTCATAAGCGTGCTGGCTACGTCGAAATAGAAACTCCTATGGCTATGAACAGGGAACTTTGGGAAGTTTCAGGGCATTGGGAACACTACAAAAAGAATATGTATACTTTCAATGTGGAAGATGACATTTTTGCCATTAAGCCTATGAATTGCCCGGGTGGAATGCTCTACTATTTGCAAAACAAGCACTCATACAGGGATTTTCCTTTGCGTGTGGGCGAGCTTGGAAAAGTGCATAGACACGAGGCAAGCGGAATGCTCAACGGGCTTTTGCGGGTGAGATGTTTCACACAAGACGATGCACACATTTTTATGCTTCCAGAGCAGATTGAGAGCGAAATTAAGAATGTTTTTGCACTTGTGGACGAAATTTATGGCACTTTTGGACTGAAATACAACATCGAACTTTCAACAATGCCTGACGACCACATCGGCGAACTGGAAACTTGGAAAAAGGCGGAAACTTCGCTTAAAAATGCTTTAAACGAAATGAATTTGGAATATAAAATCAACGAGGGCGATGGTGCTTTCTATGGGCCAAAGATTGACATTCACGTGAAAGATTGCCTTAGCAGAGAGTGGCAATGTGGCACAATCCAACTGGATATGCAGATGCCACAGCGATTTAATTTGACCTACACCGATAGCGACGGCAAGGAAAAAGAACCTGTGATGATTCACCGTGTTGTCTATGGCTCGATGGAGAGAATGATTGCCGTCTTGACGGAAAATTTTGCGGGGGCGTTTCCTTTGTGGCTTGCTCCTGTGCAAGTTGCCATTTTGAACATAACAGACAGCGTCCTTTCCTATTCAAAAGAGATTAAGGCGAAGTTTGAAGAAAAGGGTTTCAGGGTTTATTTGGACGATAGAAACGAAAAGATTGGCAAAAAGATTAGGGAAAGTCAACTTCAAAAAGTTCCTTATATGCTCGTGCTTGGCGAAAATGAGATGAAAGACAAAATGATTACCGTGAGAAGCAGAAGCGGTGGAGATTTGGGCAGTCAAAAGATTGACAATTTCCTTGCTGAAATCGTGCTTGAAAGGGACGAGAAAAAGATTTTGTGATTGTAAAATTCTTGTAAAAAAGTGTTGACAAAGTTGGGTGTGTGTGATATCATTTCCTTGTTTTTAAAGAAGAAGTTCCACTTCTCACCGTTTAACTTTCGTTCAATCGGTTGCAAACAATTAAATTAAAATTGTTAAAAGTGGACTAATTCTAGGTTCACTTTTTTTTGAACTAAAACAAATAAGGGGGTATTATATCATTAAAAACCAACAACTTATAAACGGGGAAATCAATCTCCCAAAAATTAGAGTGATTGGCGAAAACAATGAACAACTTGGCGTTATGTCAAGCAGGGAGGCACTTAGTTTAGCGGAAAAAGATGGGCTGGATCTTGTCCTCATTTCGCCAAATGCACAGCCACCTGTGTGCAAAATCATCGACTATGGCAAGTTTAAATTTGACCAGTCAAAGAGATTGAAAGAACAAAGAAAGGCACAAAAATTGGTGGAAATTAAAGAGATCCAACTTTCTGTGACCATCGACAAGCACGACGTTGAAGTGAAGGCAAAGCATGCTATCAAATTTCTAAACGACGGAGATAAAGTGAAAGTGAGCATACGTTTGCGTGGGCGTCAACAGGCAAGACCAGATCTTGGCGTTGGCGTGATGAATTCGTTTTATGAAATTGTCAAAGAAGTTGGGGTGATTGAAAAAACACCTGAGATCGTGGGAAGAAACATTTTTATGATTATAAACCCAATTAAAGCAAAATAATAAAGGAGAGATTAAAATGCCAAAACAAAAAACAAATAGCGCTGCAAAAAAGAGATTTATAGTGAAAAAGTCGGGATTGATTAAACGAGCAAAACAAGGTAGACGACACCTTTTGTCACACAAATCTACCTCAGCAAAGAGAGGTTTGAGAAAGGGCGCTTATGTGAGCAAAACACAGGAAAAGAAAATCAAACTTTTGGTTAAAGGTTAATGAGGAGAGAATAAAATGAGAATTAAGAGAGCAGTTAATAAAAATAAACACAAGAGAGCCATTTTAAAGCAAACAAAAGGATTTTGGGGGACAAAAAGCAAACTCGTGAGAGTGGCAAATCAGGCCCTTATGAAGAGTTTGCAATATGCCTATATTGGAAGAAAACTGAGAAAAAGAGATATGCGTAAACTTTGGATCATTCGTATTAATGCTGCTTGCAGAATTAACGGACTTAGTTATAGCAAATTTATGAATGGACTTAAATTGAAAAATATCAACTTAAACAGAAAAATTCTTGCCGATATGGCTGTGAATGATAAGGCTTCTTTTGCTAGCCTTGTGGAAAGTGTTAAAGCATAATTTTAAGGGGAAATTTGTGGAGATTATCACTTCAAGGAAGAACCCAATTGTTGAAAAAACGATTAAAATTAAGGAAAACGGTGGAGATTTTCTTTTTCTTGAAAACATTAAACTTATTCTTGAAGCAAAAAATGCTTTGAAAAAGTTTGAATATGTTTTGATTGAAAAGGGAAAAGTTGAATATTTTAAACTTAATTTTCCTTTTGTTTTTGAAAACGAATATTTCGTTTTAAGCGAAGATGTTTTTTCAAAAGTGTGCGACACGAAGTCGCCTCAGGGAATTGTGGCGGTGGTGGAATTTCACAGCGTAAAACCAGACAAAATTGAGGGTAATTTTTTGGTGCTTGAAAATGTTCAAGACCCGGGAAACGTTGGCACAATCATACGTTCGGCGTCGGGCACAAGTTTTAAAGATATATTTTTGATTGATTGCGTCAGCGTTTTAAATCAAAAGGTGATAAGAAGCACAATGGGTGCCATTTTTAAGGAAAATTTGTTTTCTTTTAAGTCGCTTAGTGACTTTTTGGAATATTTTAAAGACAAAAATTATCCACTTTTAGTTGCAGATATGAACGGGGAGAACTTATTTGAACAAAAAAAAATGGACAAACCCTTTGGTGTTGTGATTGGAAACGAGGGAAGTGGGGTGTCAAATGAACTTAAAAAAATGGCAACAAAGTTAGTCTCCATTCCAATGAAAAACGGGTTAGAGTCGCTGAATGCAGGAGTGAGTTGTTCAATAATAATCTATTATTTAGACAGTTTAAAATAAATTTTTTGAAAATTTTCTCAAAAACATTCAAAAAAAACTTGAAAATAAAAAACTTGCAATGCAATTTTTTATAAAAAAATAAATAAATATATAAAAAAAGGAGATGAAAATATGATTTCTGCGGGAGAATTTAGGAAAGGTGTTACCTTTGAATATGACGGGAACATTTTTATCATTGTGGAATTTCAACACGTAAAACCCGGCAAAGGTGCTGCTTTTGTGAGAACTAAGATGAAAAACATTGTGACTGGGCAGGTGCTTGAGCGAACTTTCAACCCAACTGAAAAAGTGGAAGAAGCAAAAATCGAAAAGAAAGAGATGCAATATCTTTACAACGAAAATGGCATCTACTATTTTATGGATATGGAAACTTTCGACCAAATTCCATTCAACTATGACCAAGTGCAAGAGGCAATAAAATATGTTGTGGAAAATATGATGATAACTGTTCAATTTTTCAAGGGGAAAGCGTTTGCAGTTGTGCCACCAATGTTTGTGGAACTTACCATCACCGATTGCGAACCCGGCGTTCAAGGTGACACTTCTAAATCGTCTGGCAAGCCTGCAACTTTGGAAACTGGGCTTGTGATTCAAGTGCCTTTATTTGTGAACCTTGGCGACAAGATTAGGGTTGACACGAGAACTGGCGAATATATGGAAAGAATGTAGGAAAAATTTAGTTTTTTGTTGAAATAGCAATACTTTTGGGGTATTGTTATTTTTTTTGTCCATTGCGGTTTTTTGAATAATTTGAAAAATATATATAGGAAAGAGAGGTGAAAGATGTTTGACAAACTTTTTCCTAAATTTTTTTTAGACGCCTTAAATAATTGTCCTGTGGCAAAAATCAATGAAATTCGCCTTAGAATGAACAAGAAAGTGGTGATAAGTGTCGGCGGAAAGTCCTATTTTCTGGCTGTTTCTGGGCTGACTGGGAACAGTGAGAAAGCAATCCTCTGTGACAAAAATCTCATTTTAGAAGTGTTTAAAAATGCGTGCGAAAATTCCGTCTATGCCTTTTCAAACCAGATTAAAAACGGATTTATCACAGTGAAAGGCGGAGTTAGAATTGGGATTTGCGGGGAGGCTGTGTGGGAGAAAAATAGCCTTAAAACTCTTAAAAACATCAGCAGTTTGGTTGTGAGAATTCCACGAGAAGTGAAAGGTTGCTCGCTTCCAATTTTAAGCAGTCTTTTTTTGCAGAGTTTTCAAAACACGCTGATTGTTTCTCCTCCGGGGGCTGGAAAAACGACCTTAATTCGTGACATCGTTTTTGAACTTTCTCAAAAAAACTATTGCTACAACGTTCTTCTCGTTGACGAACGCTTTGAGATTGCGAACTCTTTTGAGGGGTTTGCAACGCTTGATGTGGGCGGTTTTTGCGACATTTTGAGTGGTGTGAGCAAAAATTATGCTTTTGAAAACGGCATCAGGAGTTTGAAGCCAGACATCATTGTGTGCGATGAAATTTCGGGAGAAAGAGATTTTTCCTCAATTTTGACGGCGAGCAGTTGCGGGGTGAATTTGCTTGCAAGCGTTCATTCAAAAGATTTGGAGTCACTTAAAAAGAAAAAAGATTTCGAGGAAATTCTTGAAAAAAAAGTGTTTTCAAGGTTTGTCGTTTTGTCGTCACGGGAAGGTCCCGGCACGATTGAAGGCGTTTATGATGAAAATATGAGGTATATTGTGCAATGAAAATTGTTCTTTTAGTGATAACTTTTGTCTGCATAACTTTGATTGGGCTGATGATAAACAACTATTATAAAAAAAGAAAAAATTTTTTTTGTGACATTTGCGAATTTTGCGACTCCCTAAAAGTGAGCATTTCCTATTCGCAAAACAAATTGAACGAAATTATTTGCGACTTCAAAAAGACTTGCAGTAAAGAATTTTGCGATTTTTTGGCGAGTTATCAAAAGTTTCTTTTGAGCGAAAATTCAAAAGAGGACTTGCAAGGTTGCAAAGAACTCAAAATTCTGAGCGAAAAGGAAAGGCAAGATGTTTTTAATTTTTTTTGCAAGTTGGGAAGTTTGGGAGTGGACGAAGAGGTGGAAAAAATTGTTTTGAACAAAAATCTTTTTTCGAAAACAAAAGAGAGATGTGACGAGCAACAAAGGAAACTGTCGCCACTCTACATCAAACTTTTTGTGGTGTTGGCACTTCTCGTCTTAATAATTTTTTTGTGAGGAGGGGGAAAATTGGATTATAGTGTGATTATGAAAATTGCCGCAATTGGAATTTTGACCGCCGTGGTGTCGCAAGTGCTCAAAAACATTGGGAAAGACGAAATCGCCACTTTTGCCACATTGGCTGGGCTCATTATTGTGCTGATTATGTGTGTGAATATGATTAGTGAACTATTCGACACCGTGAAACTTTTGTTTTTGATGTGAAGCGTATGGAAATTTTTAAAATTGTTGGAATTGGACTGCTCACCTGCGTTGTTGCGACACTCATCAAGCAAATTCGCCCAGAATTTTACATCGTGGTGATCTTGTCGGGAAGCGTTGTAATTCTGATGATGATTGTGAACGAACTTCAAGTTCTGTTTGACTATTTTCTTACAATTTTTGGACAAACAGGGCTTGATTATGAACTTTTTGCAAGCATTTTAAAAATTTTGGGGGTGGGATATTTGACAGAGTTTGCAAGTGGAATATGTGTGGATTCAGGGAATGCGAGCATTGGCGACAAGATTATCCTTGCCGGGAAAGTCTTGATTGTCGTCCTCTCACTTCCAATAATAACGAGTTTGCTTGACATAATTATAGAGATTTTGCCGTGAATAAAAGTAAGATTATTTTTGCAACGTTAATATTGTTTTTGGCCGTGGTTGTTGCCACAATTTTTTTAATGTTTCAAGGCAATAAAGAGGAAAATTCTGTTCTTAAAAATAATAAAGAATTTTATTTTGCCACAGACGCAGACACCGAAGAAGAACTTGGCGAAAATGTTGAAAACCAACTCGACGACATTGATTTTAGCGATTTGGATAATATTTTAAACAATTTAGATGACGAAAAGACAGATTTTTTTGGCGGAAATTCTTTCCTCGAAATTGTGACAAAATTTATTAATGCGCAGGATAGTGAATATTTTGACAATTTCCTTTCATATGCCTTTTCAATTTTGTTTGACGACATTATGGAACTTATCCCATATTTTGCGATTATTATTGCTCTTTGCATCACATACAGTTTGATTTCGCAATTTTCAAGCGAAAAAAATAAGTCGCTTGGAAACCTCATTTACATCATTTGTTTCAGTTCGGTTGCCGTTATAGTCCTCAAAATTGTTCTTCAACTGATGAATGATGTTTCGGCAACGATTTCAAGTGTGCAGAGCCAGATGGAGATCATCTTTCCCATCATTTTAACCCTGATGACTGCCATTGGGAGTTCGGTGACGGCGTCAACTTTTCAGCCCCTACTTGCAATCTTGACGTCGGGAATTACAAAACTTTTTGTGACAATCCTTGTGCCCATTTTCATTTTTAGTGTTGTTTTTGGCGTGATTGGCAACTTGTCAAATAATGTGAGACTAGACAAATTCTCAAAATTTTTTTCCAGCCTTTTCAATTGGATTGTTGGCATTGTTTTCACCATTTTTATCGCTTTTCTAACATTGCACGGGCTGACGGTGTCGAGCATAGATTCCATTTCGCTCAAAACTGCAAAATATGCCATAAGGAGTTATGTGCCGGTTTTGGGAGGTTATTTGTCAGAGGGCATAAGCGTGATTATTGCAAGCAGTGTCCTCATCAAAAACGCAGTTGGGGTGGCGGGACTTCTGCTACTTTTTGCAACGATATTTTCGCCGATTATAAAGATTGTGATTGTCATTTTGCTTCTAAAACTTTGCTCTGCAATCTTGGAGCCACTGTGCGAAAAACAAATTCACGAATTTCTCTATTCCATTGCAAAAAGTCTTAATATGCTGACGGTTTGCTTGATTGCCGTTGGGCTTATGTATTTAATTTCAGTGTCGCTTCTTATGTGTTGCTCAAACATTTTGTGAGGTGAAAAATGTCGGATATTTCAAAGTGGATAATTTCAATTTCAGGAATGGTCATCATTGGCGTTTTGATTGAAGTGGTCTTGCCTGAAGGCAAAATGAGCAAGATTTTAAAGAGTGTTGTGGGCGTTTTTTCTGTGCTAATAATCATCTTGCCACTTAAAGATTTTGACTTTAAAAGCCTAAGTTTTTCAAACACAAGTGATTTTGTGATTGATGAAGAGTTCGTTGAGGAGAGAGAAAATGAAAAGATTACGCTGGTTGAAAAAGAGGTGGAGAGCAACCTTGAACTCAACGGCTACACGTGCGTTTCTGTGAAGATTTTGGGCGATTACAGCGGGAGTGAATTGCAAATTACGAGTGTTTTTGTCGATATTGCAAATATTGTTCTTAACGATGAAAAACTGAATATAGATAAATATACAAACATTATGGCGATTATAAAAGCAAGTTTAAATGTGAGTGAGGACTGTGTGATTTTTTATGAGTGAAAATGTAAAAAAAAGATTTTTTAGTCCATTTCTGGACAAGTTAAAAAAAATTAAGCACCTCGACATCATTTTAATTGTCTTGTTCGTTGCCATAATTTTGCTGATATATTTTTCTTCTTTTGTGAGCACAAATGACGAAACTGAGAGTGAGCAAGAAGACACCTCCATTTCACAGACGACTTTGCAGACCTATTCGCAGGAATTGACGGACAATTTGGAAAATTTGATTTCTTCAATCAGCGGAGCGGGGACTGTGAATGTTATGCTTTATTTTGAGGAGGGAATAAAGACGGAGATTGCATACATTGTGGAGGTGAAAACTCTGGCCGACGGGACGCAAGTGGAAACAAAAAGCCCTGTTTTGATAACCGATGAAGATGGGCTTAGTGACACGGTGACGTTGCAAGAAATTATGCCCACTCCCATTTCGGTGATTGTTGTGGCATCTGGGGCGAAAGATACAAAAGTAAAACTGGAAATTTTGAGGTTGGTGCAGGCGATGTTTGACCTTTCAACTTCAAAGATTGAAATTTTTGCTTAAAAAATAAGGAGGTAGTGAAAATGTTTACAAAAAAGAAAAAGATTATAATTTTACTTTCAATGTTTGTGTTGCTTGTGATCACAGGTGTTTTAAACATCGTGCTAAACAATTCCACAGAAATCACAACGGGTTCGTCGGACTCTGATTATTCTGCAAGTTCGTTTTTTACCACTTGTAAAACTGACAGGACAACCACGAGAAATGAGTGCATAGACCTTTACAACGAAGTCTTGGAGAGTGAGGCAAGTTCTGCGGAAGCAAAACTGAACGCAGAAGAACAGATTAATGCACTTCTCGAAGCGATGACTTTGGAAGTGACAATGGAAGGGCTTATCAAGGCAAAAGGCTTTTCTGAGGCTCTTGTGAACTACTCTTCGACCTATATAAACATTCTTGTTCAAAGCAGTGAACTGACCGAAACGGAAGTGGCACAGATTGTTGACATCATTCAATCGCAGGTGGAAAGGGACATCGACTATATAAAGATAATTCCTGTGGAGTGAAAAATTAATTGCATAAAACCTTACCCCGTGATATACTAACATTGAATAAAATTAGGGGTAAGTTTATGTTTGTGAACGGTGAACTTTACGAAAAAAATGAAGAAGGCAGGGTGTATTGTGGCAAAAACATTATGCTTTCTATCATCAACCTCGCAGCAAAAGAGATTAGCGGTGTGGCTTCACTTTGTTCGGATTTTACAAGTAAATTTAAAAAATTCTTTTCCAGCAACTATTTTGAGGGGGTCAAAGTGACCTACACTCAAAACAAAAACTTGATTATTGACATCTATCTTAAAGTTTTTTTGGGTTACAGTGTGGCAGATGTGTCTTATCGTGTTCAAGAAAATGTTAAAAATGGTATATCAAATATGATAAGCGCAAAGATAGATAGCATCAACATTCATGTTTTGGGCGTTGAGTTTTCAAGAGAAGATTTAGCAAAATACTGATGTAATTTTCCCTTGTTAAGTTTTTTAACAAGGGTTTTTTTAATTGGTTTGATGATTATACATAATTGGAGAAAAAAATATGAGCAGAAGTGATGCAAGGGTATGTGGGTTTTTGTTGACGTTTGAATATCTTTTTAATAAAGAGTTTGATGAAAATTTGATTTTTGAAGAGCAACCTTTAACCGATGAAGAAAAAATTTTCTCCTTCGGGATTTTTCATAATGTAAAGAGTCATTTTGATGAAATTGAAAATAAGATTGAGAGCAATTTAACAAAGAGTTTGAAGATTAAAGACTTGTGTGCTGTTGACCACGCAATTTTGATGATTGCGGTCGTTCAATTGGATTTTTTAGCCGAGCCTAAGGGGCTTGTCATCAACGAAGCAGTGAGGATTGCAAAGAAATATTCCACAGATAAGAGCCCTGCTTTTGTGAATGCTGTGCTTTCTTCAATCTATGGAAAACCAGAGGGTGAAAATGCTGAAAACACTGAGCGTTAGTGAATTATCTTCATACATCACAAACATTTTTGATGCTGAGGAACTGCTCCACGACATCAAAGTTTATGGCGAAGTGTCGGGCTTTTCGTCTGTTAGGGGCAATTTATATTTTAATCTAAAAGACGAGATTTCTCTTTTGCCGTGCGTGATGTTTGGTGCTGATGCGAAAAATGTGCATGATGGCGACCAGATTGTTGCCACAGGCAGTATGAGATACTACTCTAAATTTGGCAAAGTTAATTTTTATGTGACAAGCATTGTTCCTTATGGCAGTGGAATTTTATATCAAAAATTTTTGGAACTTAAAAACAAACTCAAAGCGGAAGGATTGTTTGACGACTCTCACAAAAAGCCTCTCCCAAAAATAATCAAAAAAATTGGGGTGATAACCTCAAAGACGGGGGCAGTGCTTCACGACATCGAAAAAGTCTCTCACAGGAGAAATCCCTCGCTTGAAATTGTGGTCTATCCAGCAAGAGTTCAAGGCATTGGGGCAGAAAAAACCATCATAGATGGGCTGAGATTTTTCGACAAGCAAAAGGACATTGACGTCATCATCATTGCTCGTGGTGGCGGGTCGATTGAAGACTTGGAGCCGTTTAACACAGAAAATTTGGCAAGGGAAATCGTGGCGACTGGAAAGCCAGTTGTGTCGGCAGTGGGGCACGAGACGGACTTCACAATCTGCGACTTTGCCTCGTCAGTGAGAACGGCCACTCCGTCGGAAGCGGGGGAACTTGTGGCGAGAAATGTGTTTGACGGATTTGACAGATTTAAAAATAATCTTGATAAATTATCCTATCTTGAAAACAATTTAATTGATGAAAAATTTAAAACAGTTGACAGGGCGACAAACAGGCTTGAAAACATTTTTTTAAAATTTTCTTTAAAAAAATTTGATAGTTTCAGGCACAATGTGCTAAAATTAGTCAGCCTTAATTTTGTGGATAAAATTGAGAATAAACTTTCTGTTGATGAGAGTAAAATTTTCGTTTTGAACCCCATTTTGCCGTTTAAACGAGGTTATGCCCGCTTGACAAAGGACGGAAAACTGATTAGAAAAGTGAAGATACTCAAAAATAACGATAGAATTTGTGCGGAATTTTTAGACGGAAATGTAAGTGCTTTGGTGGAAAAAATTAGTGAGGTGAAAAAATGAGTTTTGAAGAAAGTAATGAGAGATTACAAGAGATTATTAAACTTCTTGAAAAGAATGAGTTGCCACTTGAAGAAGCAACAAAACTCTATGAAGAGGGCGTGACACTTGCAAAAAATTGTTACAAAAAAATTTTTGAGAGCAAGGGTAAAGTCACATTTTTAAAGACTGAACTTGACAAGATTTTAAGTTCCAAAGACGATGACGAAACTGGTTTTTAAAAGGAAAAAAAGATGAAATTAAGTAAACTTGTGTGTGAGAGAACAAAAGAAACCCCATCTGACGCAATGATGAAAAATCATATCCTGCTTTTAAGAGCGGGATATATCAAACAGGTCGCGAATGGCATTTTTTCTCTTTCTGTTTTGGGGCAAAAAGCATGCAACAACATTGAAAATATCATCAGAGATGAGATGGACAAACTTGACGGACAGGAGGTTAAATTTCCTGTTGTTATGCCAAAAGAATTGTGGGAGGAAACGCTCAGATATTCTTCAATTGGCAGTGAAATGGCGAGGTTTAAGGACAGGAACGACCATGATATGCTCCTTGGAATGACGCACGAGGAGGCTGCGGTGCACTTGGCCAGAAATTGGGTGAACAGTTATACGAACTTGCCTTGTATGATCTATCAAATTCAAACAAAATTCCGTGACGAGCCAAGGAGTCGGGGCGGACTCATTCGAGTGAGAGAATTCACGATGAAAGACGCCTATTCTTTTCATATGACGCAGGAAGATCTAAACGATTATTATTTTAGAATGCACAAGGCATATGAGCGAATTTATAAGAGAATTGGGCTTAAAAATAATGTCATTTCGGTGAAAAGTGACAACGGAATGTTTGGCGGAAATATGTCGCACGAGTTTATGTATCTAAACGAGTTTGGTGAAGACGAACTTGTTTTGTGCGAAAATTGTGACTATAAAGCGAATCAGGAAGTGGCGGAATGTGTGCAACAAGAGCCACAAAAAGAAAAACTTTTGCCACTTGAAATGTTGGACACAAAAGATGCAAAAGAAATTAGTGAAGTTTGCGACCTGTTTAAAATTAATGCAAACAAAACCATTAAAGCGGTTGTTTTTGCGGTGAAAAATGAAAAAGGTTGTGTCGTCTGTTTTGTGCGTGGCGATAAGGAAATCAACGAAACAAAACTGAGAAAAGTGTGCAAAAAAGAAGTTGTGCCTTTTGACGCTTCAAGCGAAAGTGAATTTTGTGCGGGGAATATTGGGCCAAAAGATTTTAAAGTCAAAAATTGTGAGATGTTTTTTGATTTGAGTTTGAAAGGCTCTTGCAATATGGTTGCAGGTGCGAATGTTAAAAATCATCATTTTGTGAATTTTAACCTTAAAAGAGATTTTGGGGAAGTGGATTTTTTTGACATTTCAAAAGTGAAAGACGGCGACGTCTGTCCAATGTGCGGGAAACGGACAAAAATTTATCACGGGATTGAGATTGGCAACATTTTTCAACTTGGGACAAAATATTCAAAATCGATGAAAATGCTTGTCAAAACAAACTCTGGGGAAGAGATCAACCCAATTATGGGCTGTTATGGCATTGGTGTCGGCAGAAATCTTGCCTGCGTCGTGGAAGAAAATTGCGACGAAAAAGGCATCTGTTTGCCACTTTCAATTGCGCCATACAAAGTCCACATTTGTCCGCTTCGGATTTCCAACAAAGATGTTGAAAGCGTTTCAAGTGAAATCTATGACGAACTTTCAAAAAAGGGAATTCCCACTTTGATTGACGACCGAGATGTCTTTTCTGGCATCAAATTTTCTGATGCGGACTTGATGGGAATGCCACTTCGAGTGGTTGTGAGCGAGCGAAGTTTGGCAAAAGGCGAAGTCGAGATTAAGATAAGAAAAACCGGTGAAGTTTTGATGGCGAAAAAAGATGATGTTGTGAAAAAAATCATTGAAATTATATCAGCGGAAAGTTCAATTTAGTTTTGAACTATTAAGATAAAATTAATAAACATTTCATATAAATATATGAGATGTTTTTTTTATGAAAATTGTTAATGATGTGAAAGTTAAGTTGCTGAGCAAAAATTGGAAAAAGAGAAAAATATTTTGGGTGGCAAAAATTAGTATTCTCGCATTTTCGCTCTCGCTTTTACTCAGTTTTTTTTCTCAAGTTGTGCTCAAAAAGAGTAACGCCTTTTTGGCTATTATTTTGCTTTTCATTTTTATGTTGTTTAATGTTTTTTCCGATATGATTGGGCTCGCCATAACCTCATGTCAAATTGGCGACGTGAAAAGGGAAAGGGAAGACAAAAAAATGAAGGAAGTGATTTACAAAAAATGCTTAACCCTGATTAAAAATTCTGATAAAGTTTCTTCAATTTTGTGCGATGTGGTGGGGGATATCTGCGGAATTTTGTGTGGCGTCAGTGCAACAATTCTCACAAACATAATCATCTCAAACGACTCAATTGTAAGTTTATATCTTTTTATTGGGGCGATTGTGAGTTCAATTATTGCTGGACTCACTGTTCTTTTTAAAGCGATTGCGAAAAATTTTGCTGTTAAAAACTCTTTGAAAATTGTGAAAAAAATTTCTAGGATTTTAATATTATTTTCAAATAAAAATCAATTTTAAATGCCAATTGTCACTATTATAGCGAATTTTAGCAATTTATATTTATTCATTTTCAAATGTAATTTTATTATACAAATTGCATAAATATAAATTATTTATACGAATATTTATGCAAAAGGGGTTGCATAAATACTTTATTTTATGTATAATTCTTATGTTTAAAAATGAATATTTATTTGGAGGAATTTTAAGATGGCGAGAAGTGCTAGACAATCTAAAATTTTGGAACTGATATCCCTCAACGAAATTGAAACGCAAGAGGATCTTGTTTCTAAATTGCGCGCTGGCAAGTTTGATGTGACTCAAGCGACCATCAGCCGTGACATAAAAGAACTTGGACTCATCAAAATTCTTTCAAATGAAAGTGGAAAATATAAATATTCCCTTGCCGATGCGAACAGCCACACTTCAAATAAATACATATATCTTTTAAAAGAATCTGTGATTTCAATCAAGACTGTCAAAAATTTTGTTGTGATAAGGACGCTTAACGGGCTTGCAAGTTGCGTTTGTAATGTTGTCGGCAAATTGAATTTTGACAACTCTTTGGGCTCAACTTTTGGCGATGACACCGTGATGATAATTTTTACGGACAGTTCTGATGCTGAATATTCCTTAAATAAGTTGCAAAATATTCTTGACTCATAAATTTTTAGTTTGAAAAAACTAAATTTTTTTATATAATTAGTTGGTGAGAAAATTATGCTAAAAACACTTGAAATTGAAAATGTTGCGTTGATTGACAAATTGTCAATCGATTTTTCGTCTAAATTCACGGTTTTAAGCGGTGAAACGGGTGCTGGGAAGAGCATTATTATAGATGCTCTTGGTTTTGTTTTGGGTGGAAAATCTAATAAAAACTTGGTTAAGCAAAACAAAAATTTTATGAAAGTTGTGGCAGTTTTCTCAGGAGATTTTTCTAGGGAAGTTAGAAATATTTTAGAGGGATATGGCATTTCGTGTGAGAATGAGATTATCATTTCAAGGCGATTAACCGCCGATGGCAAGGGTGAAATCAGGGTGAACGGAAGTGTTGTGACTGCTTTGATGCACAAAACTTTTTCTTCTTTGCTTGTTGACATTCATGGTCAGCACGAGCATCAGCGTCTTTTAAACAGCAAATTTCATTTAGATATTTTAGACGGCTTTATCAAGGACAGGTCTATTTTTATTCCATATCAAAAACTTTTGCAAAGGCTGAGAGAAGTTGGTTTGCAGATTGGAAAGTTAAATTTTTCAACAGAAAATCAAGAGAAAATGCTCGACTATCTTGACTATCAAATTAAAGAAATTGAAAATGCTGACTTAAAAGAAAATGAAGACGAAGAACTTGAAAAAACAAAATTTTTAATGAAAAATTATGAAAAGGTTTTTGACGGTTTAAGCATAGCAACCGATTGTTTGGACGGAAACTATCCTGTTGTTGACAGCCTAAAAAAAGCGTCACTATCTTTAATCAACATTACCCATTTTGACGAGAGTTTGCAGAATTTTACTGAGAGATTGGAAAGTTTGAAATATGAAATTTTGGACATAACACAACTACTTAAATCAAAAAAAGAAGAATGTAATTTTGACGAATATGAGTTTGAAAAGATTGACCAAAGGTTAGATAAAATCAACCTTTTAAAGAAAAAATATGGAAAGAGCACCAGTGAAATCTTTGCGTTTTTGAGTAAGTCAAAAAAAGAATATAGCGACATTTTAAACAGCAAGGAAGAACTTAAAGAAAAAATTAAAGAAAAAGAAGAAATCCTTAAAAATATCTTTACTGCTTCTCAAAACATCAGTGATGTCAGGCGGGAAATTGCAAGGGATTTTGAACAAAAGACAAAGAGAGAATTGAATGACCTTGGAATGAAAAATGCAAAATTTTTTGTTCAATTTGCAGAAGTTGACAAGCAAAATTTTGAAAAAAAATTGACTTCAACTGGTTTTGACGAAGTTACTTTTATGTTTTCTGCTAACGCAGGGCAAGATATGCAACCTCTAAGTGAGATTATTTCAGGTGGTGAGGCGAGCCGTTTTATGCTCGCACTCAAAAACATTTTGGCGGAAAATGACAACATTATGCTTATGGTTTTTGATGAGATAGACACTGGAATTGGTGGGGAAATGGGCTTTAAAGTGGCGTGTAAATTGGCAAATATTTCAAGGCGACATCAGGTGATTTCCGTGTCGCATCTGCCACAGATTTGTGCTATGGCCGACCACAATGTGCGTGTGCAAAAGGAGATTTTGGAAAACGAAACTTTTGTCACAGTGGGAGTTTTAAACAAAAAGGACACTTTGGAGGAGATTTCTCGCCTTTCCGGCGGTTCTCAAAACAGCGAAGTCAGCCTAAATCACGCCACTGCTCTCAAAAAACGTTGTGACGAATATAAGAGTAATTTATAAAATACATATTTTTCTAGAACACTTCACACATAATTTACAGTTTAGAAATCAAACTAAATAGTATGGTTTTTAAAAGAAAAACATTTTTTATCAATTTTGTTTTGCTTGTAATTTTTGTTGGGGCACTATGTTTTGTCCTTTTTCAAATTCCATTTCAAAAGATGAAAGAATTTTCATCAAATGCTTTTTTGACGTCTGGTGAACTGAGTGAAATTGAAAAATCCGATTATTTTGGACCTTTTTTGCGTGTTCGGGTTAAAAATGACGAACTAATCAAAGCGTCAAATGAGCAGACGAAAAGTGAGTTTGAACCTGAGATTGAGTTCAGGCTTTTTAACCTTATTCCCGTTAAAAATCAAAAGGTTAAGATTTTGAAAACAGACACTGTGCTTGTGGGTGGCTCTGCGATCGGGCTTGTCTTGAAAACAAACGGAGTTTTGGTGGTTGGGAGTAGCCCAGTGCTGACCGCCGAGGGAGAGAGAGATGTCATCGACGACAATGTTTTACAGGTTGGCGACATCATAACTCAAATTGAAAACGAGACTGTTAATGACGGGAAATGCATTTCAAAGATTGTGAATGAGGAAAAAAATAGGGATAGAGAACTGGAAGTTAAATTGATGAGAAAAAACAAAGAAATCACAACGAGGTTGAAGCCTTGTTATGACGTGAAAAGTGAAAATTTTAAACTTGGCGTTTGGGTGAGAGATGACGCATCGGGGATTGGGACCTTGACTTTTGTGAACAAAAACAACAGGTTTGGCGCACTCGGACACCCGATTTGCGACAGCGACACGAGAACGAGAATAAATTTAAAAGACGGGAAGGTCTATAATTGCTCTGTTTTGGGCGTAAACAAAGGCTCGGCGGGTTGCCCCGGTGAGATTAAAGGGCTTTTTATGCAAGGGAAAAATGAGCAAGGTGTGGTGGAAAAAACAATGAATATGGTGTTTTTGGCAGTTTGAAAGAGGACAGTTCACTCCTTTCTTCGCTTGACGAAATGGGGGTTGGTGGCAGGCTTTCTGTCAAGCCCGGGAAAGCCCAAATTCGCTGTTGCATTGACGGAACGAACGTCGAAACTTTCGACATCGAGATAATAAAAACAAACTATCAAAACTATTCCAATGATAAGAGTATGGTCATTCGAGTGACCGACGACGACCTTATTGCAAGGACTGGCGGGATTGTGCAGGGAATGAGCGGAAGCCCGATTATTCAAAATGGTAAAATTGTGGGAGCGGTGACGCATGTTTTTGTGAGTGATTCCACAAAAGGTTTTGGAGTGTATATTGATTGGATGTTAAATCAATAAAACAATCTTTACACCTATAATATAGAAAAAAAATAAATAAAAAAATGTTGAAAATTCATAGACAAATAAATTTTTATATGTTAATATTATTTTTAATAATATTTTACAAAATTATTTCATTAAAAAAATAATATTAATGAAAGGGGAATTTTATCAAATGATAAAAAATTGTTGTGGGGCACTTTTATATTCGTTTGAGCATAATATCCTTCTCGCTCAACAAATTAAAAGTGTTTTAAATTCAAAGGGAGTTGTTGTTGTGTGCATCGACAACATTGATAATGTCCTTTTGAACAGATATTCCAACATCGAATTTCTCATTTTGGATTTTACGCAGTTGGTGCTTGATGAAAAATCGTTATCTCTCATTGAAACTTTGCGTTATGACGGCGTTATCAACAAAGTGATTGCCATTTTTTCAAAAGACACGGCTTTTTCGAACAATTTTTATTCTTTCATTTATGACGAAAATTTTGACACTTCTTTTAAAAATATTTTTTATAAATTTATGGAGTCAAAGGCAATTTCATTTGATGTCTGCGCTTGTTCTTGGAGAAAAGTGATTAGCAACTATCTGTGTAATTGTGGTTTTTCAACCAAAAATGGTGGCTTTTTGATGATTGTTGACACTTTAATTTATTTCATCGACAGGAATTGTTCCGTGAGGAATTTTTCAAAAGAACTTTACATCTATCTTGCAAACAAATTCCGTTCAACAGTGGCGGGCGTGGAAATTACGGTTAGAAAGACAATCAGGAATGCTTTTATTCTAAAAAATGAGAATTTTCCTTTTGACCATTGTCCAACCATAAAAGAGTTTTTTAACTACACAATTTCTCAACTTTATGATGAAGTCATCTCCACAAAAGTTGTCAACTAAAAAAATGTATGAATTTTTATAAAAGTTATAAAAAAATTTTCTTAAAAATATATTTATAAAGTGAAGCGAACCTTTTTTCTCTCAGATGGGTTGCGAAGATTTTTCTTTGTCAACCGAAGATTTGTTATATTTATTGTCATTATTATGCTAATTGGCATTTTAACTGGGATTTTTTGCTGTGCAAAAACGTCCATCACGATTAACATTTACTATGTTCAAAACTTTCCGCTAAGGCTTATGATTTTAAATAAACTTTCTTTCATTGGCTTCATTTTTTTGTCTTTACTTTTTTATTTTTTCTTGCTTTTTCTCATCTATTTTCTTTCGTTTTTTAAATTTGGTGCATTTTTAATTTTTTGCATTTTGGCATACTTATGCTATGTTTTTGGGGTAGATTTGACCGTTATTTTCATTTCCTTCTCCTCAATAAAGGGAATAGTAATTGCAATCGTGGGAATTTTGCCTTTTTATTCCGTGATGTTTCTCATCATTTGTGCCTATTCTTTCAGGCTGATTTGTCTTAATAAACGTCTCAGTTTTTGTGGGAATTTCAACATAAAAGGATTTGAATTTAAGATTATGCTTTCCTATTTTTTAATCCTTTCCATAATAATTGTTTTGCAGGGCATAACCCTTTTTATATTAACCAAAATATTTGTGTTTTAATTGGCAAATATTTTTTTTTGTGTTAAAATTAAACTGATATGTGGAGGAGAAATGTCGCATATAGTGGATAAAATTGTTGAATATATAAAAAAAAATGTTGATGTGAAAAATCATTCCATTGGCATTATTTTGGGCTCTGGATACAGCGATTTTCTAAACTTTATTGAGGACAAAGTGCAGATTAAGTGCAGTGAAATTCCAAACTTTAAAGTGATTGGAAAAGACGCTGAAAACAACAAACTTGTTTTTGGAAAATACAAAAATAAAGATGTCATCATCTCTTTTGGGCGGTTGCATTACAACTACGGTTATTCCTGTGAGGATATTGCAAACTACATTTTCATCTTGAAAGAGTTGGGCTGTGAAAAACTTATCATTTCCGCCACTGTGGGCTCACTTAACAAAAAAATTAGAGTGGGGGACATCGTCACTGCCACTGACCACCTCAATTTGACGGGAAGAAATCCGCTTTATCATTGCGAATATAACAAATATGGCAATGTTTTTGTTGATATGCTTTGTCCATATGACGAGCAGATGATTGACGTTTTAACAAGAACTGCGAAAAACGAGATGGGCATCAAAGTTAAAAAAGGCGTTTTGGTGGAGAGCGGTGGCCCGAGTGTTGAAACTTTCAGCGAGAGCAAATTATATCGCAACATTGGGGCGGATTTTTCTGCTTTTTATGTTTGTAACGAGGTGATTGCTTCAAGATATTGCAAATTGCCAGTCATTATGTTTGCCCTTGTGACAAATTACGGCGCTTCTTTCACTGCGGAAAGGATTAAACACGAGGACATTGCCTATAACCGAAGTTGTGGGCTCAAATACTATCTTGATTTACTTAAACGGTTGATTTTAAACCTTTAATTTTAATAAATATTTTTTGACAAAATGCTCAAACTAGTTGCATAAAAGGAAAAAATGATATGAAAAAATCTATTTCTCTTATGCTTCTTTTTTGTTTTGCTTTAGTTTTAGTTTTTGGTGGCATTTTCACGACAAACTCTTGCTTTGCAATGACGGAAGACCTCTTTGAGTTCACCGCAAAGTCCTATGTTTTGATGGATTTTAACTCGGCTGAAATTATTTTTGAGAAAGATAGCCTCGAAAAACTGCCTGTGGCAAGCATCATAAAACTTATGACAATTGAACTCACGTGCGACGAAATTGAACAGGGTAGGCTCAGTTTAGATGACATCGTGGTGGCGTCGGAAAACGCATCGGGAATGGGCGGTTCGCAGGTGTTTATTGAGGCGGGTGGCGAATATTCTGTGGGCGACCTTTTAAAGTCGGTCGTGGTCAGTTCTGCAAACGATGCAAGCGTTGCTTTGGCGGAAAAAATAGCGGGAAGTGAGGGCAGTTTTGTGTCGCTTATGAACAAAAAAGCAAGGGAAATGGGGCTAAAAAACACAAACTATTGCAACGCAACTGGGCTTCCTGCGAGCGGACAATTTTCTTGTGCGCAGGACACCGCAAAACTTCTTAAACAAGTGACATCTCACAGCATTTATCACAAATATAGCACCATTTGGATGGACACTTTGTCGCACCCAGAGGGAAGAGAAAGCGAACTTGTGAACACAAACAAACTCATAAGATATTATGAGGGTTGCGATGGCGGAAAGACGGGCTCGACAAACGAAGCAGGCTATTGCTTGTCTGCCACTGCAAAACGAGGAAATATGCGACTGATAGCAGTGGTTTTAGGCTCAACAACAGGCAAAGACAGGTTTGACGAAACGGCACAACTCTTAAATTATGGCTTTGCAAATTTTGAAAATAAAAAGATTGTGAGCGCTGGAATTGTTCTTAACGAAAAAGCACAAGTGAAGGCGGGAAATGTGGAAAATGTTGCAGTTTATGCAAAAGATGACTTGTTTGTGCTCACCAAAAAACGAGATGACGAAGTGCAAATTTTCACGGAAATTCGCTTTAATGAAGTGAACGCCCCAATTAAAAAGGGAGATAAAGTGGGCGAAATTTATGTCGTCAAAAACGGTGTCGTGGTGGGGACAAGTGACCTTATTTCAAACGAATTTGCGCAGAAACAAACCTACTACAACTTGCTTGAAAAAATTGTAAACAATTGGCGGGTTATAAACTAATTTTTGGGGAATTTAGGGATAAATTGTTTGTGAAAATGTGATAAATATTATATAATATGATGGTTATTAATTGTAATCATCATATTTTTTAAAAATTGAAAGGAAAAAGAAATGCTTTTTTATTTAATTTTTCAGCAATCGTCCCTTGAATTTTACATAAAACTTATCATTTTTTTAACATACACTTTTGCAGTCATTTTTGCCATAACTTTTCACGAATTTGCTCATAGTTTTGTGGCAAACAAACTGGGTGATAAGACTCCAAAAATGCAAGGACGATTAACTTTAAACCCTCTTGCTCACTTTGATTATTTGGGCTTGTTTTGCTTTATTTTCTTTGGATTTGGCTGGGCAAAACCTGTGCCAATCAACACATATAATTTCAAAAACATTAAAAGGGACACCCTTTTTGTAAGTTTATCTGGCATTGTCACAAACATAATTTTTGCTTTCATTTTCTATCCACTTTATCTTTTATTTTCGAGCATTTCAGACTCGAGCATTGTCCTTATAATTATCACATATTTGTGCTACAACATCTATCAAGCAAATCTTGTTTTTGCCGTGTTCAACCTCCTGCCAATCTATCCTCTCGACGGCTTTAACGCAATTGCAACGCAACTGAAATATAGCAATCCATATGTCAGTTTTATGAGGAGATATGGTGGCTTTGTGCTTCTTTTTGTCATACTAATTTTTTCGCAAACGAACATTTTTAGCTATTTAGTTTACTATGTTGGCTATCCAATTTCGTGGTTCTGGGGCTTGTTTTTTTAAAAGGTGAAAGTGAAAAATGAAAGTTAGGAAAAATAAAGAATTAACTGAACAACTTGAATTTGTGGACACGGGCTACGAGTTTAAACTCGACAATTTTGAGGGTCCTATTGAACTTTTGTGGCATATGATTAAAGACGCAGAACTTGAAATTTTTGAAGTGAAACTCGCCGATATGACAGAACAATATCTCGACTATATGAACGGACTTGAAGAACTTGACCTTGAAAAAGCGAGCGATTTCATTGACATTGCGGCGACGCTGATTGAGATTAAGTCAAAATACCTCTTGCCAAATGATGACGTGGAAGAGGGCGATGAAAATGACTCTGAGGCGATGTTACTTTTGAGAATTAAGGAGTATGACCTTATCCAAGGTGCTGTCACAAACCTGCGACCCATCGAAAATGTGGACAGATTTTACAGAGAGCCAGACGAAAAAGTGAATGATTTTCGCTATGTTTTGGGCGAGATGAGCCTTCAAGGACTGCTCGACGCCTTTGCAAAATTGCTCAGCCGTGTGAAAAAGGAAGAGGAGCAAATCATTCCAAAAAAGATTGAAAAAGACAGATTCACAGTTGCGGAGAAAATCATCTCAATCAGGCAAAATCTTCAAGACAAAAAGCATATGTTTTTTTCCGAATTTTTTAATGTTGACTACACAAAAAGTGAGATGATTAATCTGTTTTTAGCAGTTTTGGAACTCTTAAAAATGCAAGAAATCAGGGTGATGCAACAAAATATATTTGACGAAATAGACATAGAACTTAAAATTGAAAACGAGGAGATGAAAAAAGATGCTTAGTGGCAAAAATGAACTTATAAATGTGGTGCAATCTCTCCTTTTTGTGTCTGGACAAGGTGTGGAGATTAAGGATATTGCTGAGAAATTGGAAGTGAGCGAGCAAGAAATTAAAAAAGCGGTGGACGCATTAAAAGAAAAATTGGTAGGCTCTGGCATCAATGTTGTCACATACAAAAACAGCGTCCAACTTTGTTCAAACCCAAAATATGCCGAAGATGTTGCCACAGTTTTAAACCCAATTCGAGAAAAACTCCTTACAAAATCTGCAATGGAAACAGCGGCAATCGTCGCCTACAAACAGCCTGTGACAAGGCTTGACATCGAGCAAATCCGCGGTGTCAGCAGTGATTATGCGTTGCAAGTCCTCATGAGTTTTAAACTTGTTGAGGTGGTCGGGCGAAAGGACGCAATCGGGAAACCTCTACTTTTTGGAACGACAGACGAATTTTTAAAACGGTTTGAACTTCAAAGTATTAACGACCTTCCAGACTACGACGAATTGCTCGAGCGGATTGCAGTTTTACACAAAGAAATGAACGACGAACTCTATGGAAGCACGAAAATCATTGAAGAAGGTGAGTTAGAAAAAAATGATGATGAAAGTGCCACTGATGAAGAGAGTGCCAAAAAAGATGACAAAAAAGTGACCCCTGTTACAAACAAAAACAAGGTTTATGAAAAACTTGAAGAAAAACAAATCTCTTTTAAGGATATAGATGCTTCAAAGGAAACTAAGGAAAAACCACCAGTTAAATTTAGTGAACAAGAGACAAAGAAAATCCTTATGAATGGTTCAAACGGTGACGATGTTTTGGACAGTAAAGAAAGGGATTGGCTTTAATCTTTTGCCACTACTATGCAAATTTTTTTTAAAACAACACTACTATGCAAACTTTAATAAGCCCACTTTTTAACTATATAAAGTGGGTCTTTTTGTGCCAAAAAGATTTTTACCTCATTACTTTTTTTTGTTTTTGTTGTGTCATGTTCGTTTAAATATTTGGCAGTTGCATAATATGTGTAGAAATTTCCACGTGCAATTTTTTCGTCAACAATTTCAATTTTCTCTTGCTTGTTTTTTATTTCCGCAATCTTTTCGACGTCGTCTTCGCTTTGTCTAAAAACATCATAGACAAGATGTTTTTGAGAATTAAATGAAATGACTGCTTTGCTCTCTTCAACTGTTTTTACTTCAATTTTAAACTCGTCAATCTCGTCGAACATTGAAGACATTTCTGTTGGGAGGTTATCCACTGCAAAAAGAGATTTGATTTTATATCTATCTGGGCAATTTTCTTTTGCAATCAGTATTTTGTTGTTTTCAAGATATTCCACTTCGTTGATGTCAAGGCTCTTCACACTTTCTGGTTTCGTGAAATTTTTATTTTTAAAATTGCATTTTTTGTATATTTCTTGTGCGAGAGCAGTTGGGCCATTCGCACCTGTGACGGAAGAGTCAAGTGCAGGTATTTTTGTCGCCCCAAACCACACGCACAAGGTATTGTCGGGGGTGTAGGAAACATTCCACACATCTGAATTGCCGTTCACATCGCTTTTCTCTCTTGCGACAGTGCCTGTTTTTGAAGCGATTTCAACCGCACTTTTAAGCCGTTTGCATGTCCCGCTATTCACGCTTTCTTTGAGCATATCCGTCATAAGATATGCCGTTGAGTCTTTCATCACCTGCGTCGCATTTTCCCTATTTTGATAGATGATTTTGCCGTCATTTGTTTGAATGGATTTCACAAACTTTGTCTCGATGAATTTGCCACCATTAGCAAACGCCTGATAGCAATTTGCAAGTTTTTTGATGTTAATTCCGTTTGTGAGCCCACCGAGAGCGAGTGAAAAACCGTTATCATTTTCATTGAAATTTATGTTCATCTTTTTTGCAAACTTTTTTGCATTTTCAATCCCCACATATTGAAGAATTTTCACCGCGGGAATGTTTAATGAATTTGCGAGGGAAGTTTTGGCACTTGTCCAGCCGTGATAGACATTTTTATAGTTGTTTGGAGTGTATCCATTTATGTCAATTTTTTCGTCCAAAATGGGAGTGAGAGGCGAAATTATGCCATTTTCAACCGCTGGTGCAAAAGAAATTATTGGCTTGAAAACAGAGCCGGGTTGCCTTGAAATTGACATAAGGTCATAGTCACTTTTGCCATAGAAAGCCTTAATTCCACCACTTTTATTGTCAATTAAAAGAGCCAAACCGTCACTATCAGCGGACTTTGAATATGTCTGCAAATTCTCGATTTCACTCTTAACATTTTCTTGAATATTAGTGTCAAGATAGGTGTTAATTTTATATTTTTTAAGGAGAAAATCTTTTTCGGTGATGTTAAGAATTTTGCAAGCCTCGTCAACACATTGATTGTAAAAAGTGTTTTCGCCAAGAAAATTTTTGTTTACTTTAAGATTTAATCCTTCATTTTTTGCACTTTCGAATTGTTCTTTGGTGATTTTCCCATCTCTTTGCATCTCGCTAAGAACCAAATTTCGCCTTTTCAAACACGCTTCTTGATTGTTTATTGGAGAAAATCTTTTGGGCGACTTGATGACCCCAGCCAGCATTGCAGACTCTGCCAAATTCAGTTTAGTTGCGTCTTTTGAGAAATATCTTTGGGAAGCTTGATTGATTCCAAACGCACCATTTCCAAAATAAATTGCATTGAGATATGCCGTCATAATCTCGTCTTTTGAGAGGCTTTCTTCCAGTTTTTTGGAAAGCAAAAGTTCATTAATCTTTCTTTTCAAAGTTTTTTCGTTTGTGAGATGTGTGTTTTTGATGAGTTGTTGGGTGATGGTTGACGCCCCTTGAACAACTTTAAGTGACGAGATGTTTTTCATCATTGCCATTAAAATTCGTTTGTAGTTCACCCCATTGTGTTTGTAAAAAACTTTGTCCTCAATGCTTATAAATGCGTCCACAACAACGGTTGGAATTTCGCTTATGTCGAGATTTTTATGCTCGCTAAGTTCAGTTTTTATAAGTTTGTTTTCGCTGTCATAGATATCAATTTTGCTTGAAGTGAATTGCAGTTTATCATTATCAAGAGCAATCGTGGAGAAATTGTTTAAAAATCCAAAGTGAAATAAGGAAAATAACATCAAAAAAACGAATGTTAGAGATAGAGATATGTAAAACAAAACTTTAAGAGATTTTTTAACAACTTTTTTCATATTATATTATTTTGTTACTTAATATAACTTATTATTATGCTTTTATAATTTTTTGTTGAAAAAAAGTGTTAAAAATTATATAATGACTGTATGAAAGATAAAAAATATTTGATTGAAACATTTGGTTGCCAAATGAATGTGCACGACAGTGAGAAAATTGCTGGAATGCTCGCCCATTTGGGCTACAATGAAACGCAAAAGAAAGAGGACGCCGACATTGTCGTTTTCAACACTTGTTGCATACGAGAGAGTGCCGAACTTAAAATTATGGCAAAAATTGGCGAGTTGAAAGCCTTAAAAAAGAAAAATAAAGACTTGATTATTGTGGTTTGTGGCTGTATGTCGCAACAGAAAAATATGCCAGAACTTTTGAGGAAACGCTTTCCGTTTCTCAGCCTAATCATTGGCACTCACAATTTGGACGAACTCGAAAACTACCTTTTAGAGTTTGAAAATGATAAGAAATTTAAAAGCATTGTCTTTGAAAAAGAGGGCGATGTCAAAGAAAACAAAGTTGTCTATCACACGAGCAAAAACAACGCTTGGGTGAACATTATGTTTGGTTGCAACAACTTCTGCACCTATTGCATCGTGCCGTTTGTGCGTGGCAGGGAGCGGAGCAGGCAGGAAAAAGACATTGTGGAAGAGGTGGCGGGGCTTGTTTCAAGCGGAAAATATAAAACAATCACTCTCCTTGGGCAAAATGTCAATTCATATGGGCAAGATTTTAACGATGGAAAAACAAACTTTGTTCAACTTCTAAAAGAAATTTGCAAGATTGAGGGCGACTTTAAGATAAAATTTATGACATCTCACCCAAAAGATTTTTCAGACGAACTGATTAATTTCATTGCCGAAAATGACAAAATGAGCAAGGCAATTCACCTGCCTGTGCAAAGTGGGAGCGACAGGATTTTGAAGATGATGAACAGGCATTATGACATCAGTCACTATAAAAATTTGGTCGAAAAAATATATTCCAAAATTGAAAACGCCACTCTTACGACGGATATCATCGTCGGTTTTCCAAGTGAGAGTGAAGAAGATTTTGAAAATACTATCGACCTTTTAAAATTTTGCAAATATAGCGGTGTTTTTGGTTTTGTATATTCCAAAAGAAAGGGGACGCCGGCCGAAAATTTTGACAATCAAGTGACGGCAAAAGAGAAACAAAGAAGAATCACAAAGTTGTTTGAAATTCAGCACGAAATCCTAAAAGAGCAACTTAAAAATATGGTTGGGCAGACTTTTGAAACAATCATCGAGAGTAAGGCAAGTGGGTTTTTCGTGGCGAAAACTGAGGGCGGAAAGTCCATTCGGTTGATTGCAAATGATGTTAAAATTGACGACAGATGCCTCGTTAAAGCAACAAAAATTGAGAATAATGAACTTTTTGGCATTGTTCAAAAGGAGAAGATAAATGTTGGAAAATAGAGAAGATTTATCCCCAATGATGAAGCAGTATTTCAACACAAAAGAGCAATATAAAGATTGCTTGTTGTTCTATCGCTTAGGAGATTTCTACGAACTTTTTTTTGAAGACGCAAAGATTGCGAGCAAAGTCCTAGACATCGCCCTCACTGGTCGGGCGTGTGGGCTTAGTGAAAAAGCACCAATGTGTGGTGTTCCATATCACGCAGTGGACGCCTACATTGCAAAAATTCTTGAAAAGGGCTATAAAGTTGCCATTTGCGACCAACTGACCGAGCCTGTGCCCGGAAAGATTGTTGAGCGGAACGTGACGAGAGTCATCACTCCCGGGACAGTTATTGAAAGTGAGATTTTAAACGAAAGTAAGAGCAACTATATTTTAAGTGTCCTCAAAAAAGGCGAGGTTTTTGGCGTCGCTTTTTGCGATGTCTCAACAGGTGAATTTAAGGTAAGTGAACTGGAAAACTCGCAACAATTCATTGATTTACTCACCCGCATTATGCCAAGCGAGATCATTTGTAACGGGGAAATGTTTGATTATTCATCTGATAAAATCATAAAGAGTTTGGATTTTTTGCCCGCATTTTCAAAGCAGGGAGATTTTAGTTTCGACGAGCAAAAAGGCAAAACTTTGATAAAAAAACAGTTTAACATCACCTCTTTTTCCGGTCACGATTTTGCGAAAATGAACACTGCAATTGGAGCGGTTGGGGCTCTTTTAGACTATCTTTTTGACACGCAAAAGAGAAATCTTAATCACATAAATAAAATTATAACTGAAAAAAACAGCGACTATATGCAACTGGACTACAATGCTTGTAAAAATTTGGAACTCATAGAAAACATCAGGGACAGAAAGAAGAAAGGCTCTCTTTTGGGGCAACTGAACAAGACAAAAACGGCGATGGGTGCGAGGCTGATTGAAAAGTGGATTTTGCAACCACTGCAATCGCCAAATGAGATAAATAGCCGACTTGATTGTGTGGAAGAATTGTTTTACAATCAAATGATTTTAAGCGACATTTCACAGGCGCTTTCTGGTATTAATGACATTGCAAGAGTTTGCTCAAAGATTTCTTTTGGCACAATTATGCCAAGAGATTGTGTTTCACTTCGCAACTCACTTTTGGGTGTGGTTGATTTGGCAAGTTTGACAAAAAACTTAAAATCGCAAAATTTCTTAAATTTATTTGAAAACATTGAGAGTGTCAAAAGTGTCGCTGAACTTTTGGGCAAGGCTTTTGTGGACACACCGCCTGCAATCATTTCAAACGGCGGTTACATTCAGGAAAGTTTTAATGAAGAACTTTTTTCTTTAAAACACGCCTCAACTGATGCAAAAAGATTTTTGGCTGAGTATGAAGCGAAAGAAAGGGAGACGTCGGGCATAAAAAATTTGAAAATTGGATATAGCAGAGTGTTTGGATATTTCATTGAAGTCAACAAATCGCAAGACGAAATGGTGCCATACTACTATCAACGTAAGCAGACGATTTCCAATCACGAAAGGTTCACCACAGATGAACTTAAAAACATTGAAGTAAAACTTTTGAACGCAGAAGAATTGTCAATTAAACTTGAACAGACCATTTTTGAAGAGATTAAAATTAAACTCAAAGAAATTGTGAGCGAAATTCAAAAAACGGCGAATGAAGTTGCGTTTGTGGACGTCGTTTCTTCGCTTGCCTTTGTGGCACAAGACTGCAACTACACAAGACCAAAAATTAGCGAGAGATTTAAGCACATTAAAATTGAGGACGGCAGGCACCCAATTGTTGAAATGAATTTAAAGAATGACTCTTTCGTGCCAAACGACGCATATATAGACGAGAATTCGAGCAGGACGCTCATCATCACTGGTCCAAATATGGCAGGAAAAAGCACATATATGAGGCAGATTGCCCTCATTGTCATTATGGCACACATTGGCTCTTTCGTGCCGGCGTCAAATGCGGAGATTTCTTTAACAGACAGGATTTTCACGAGGATTGGTGCGAGTGACGACCTGAACAGCGGGCAAAGCACTTTTATGGTTGAAATGATTGAAGTGGCGAACATTTTAAACAATGCGACAACGAAAAGTCTTGTGCTCCTTGATGAAGTTGGACGGGGAACGGCGACATACGACGGAATGAGCATCGCTTGGGCGGTGCTTGAATACATTTGCACGACAATTCGTTGCAAAACGCTTTTTTCCACGCATTATCACGAGATAACCTCGCTGGAGGGAAAGTTGGACGGGGTGAAAAACTATAAAGTTGGCGTGAAAGAGTTCAATAATTCAATCATTTTTTTAAGGAAAGTGACGCCCGGAAGTGCGGACAAAAGTTTTGGCATCGAGGTGGCGGGTCTTTCGGGCATCTATGACAGCATCATAAAGCGTGCAAAAAACATTTTGTTGCAACTTGAAAAAAATTCGGTGAAGTTTGACATCAAATCAGATAAAATTGAAAATAAATCGCTTTCGTCACTTGAAAAAGACAATGTTATAAACGAACTTAAAAACATTGACATTAATAAATTAAGCCCAATGGAAGCGTTTGAGATTTTGGTTCAGCTGAATAAAAAAGTTTTAAAATGAGAGGAAAAAAATGTCTTTAATCAACATATTAGACAGTAAAATCTACAACAGAATTTCAGCAGGCGAAGTGGTGGAAAGACCCGCCTCCGTTGTGAAAGAATTGATGGAAAACTCTATTGATGCAGGTTGCAAGAGCCTTGTGGTCGAAATCTCGGGTGGGGGAATTAAGCAAATAAAAGTTGTTGACGACGGTTGTGGCATTATGTTTGACGACTTGAAAAAAGTCTTTTTGCCACATGCCACAAGCAAGATTTCAAAAGTGGAAGATTTGGAAAGCATTTCAACTCTTGGTTTCAGGGGCGAGGCGCTGGCAAGCATTTCTGCTGTGTCGCAAGTCACCCTCATTTCCAAATATTTTGAAAGTGACGTGGGCGAAAAAATTACGGTGAATGGCGGAATTTTTGAAGCACCAGAGGAATATGGAGCAAAGACTGGGACGACAATAATAGTCGAAAATCTTTTTTTCAACACTCCCGCAAGACTTAAATTTTTGAAGAGCGAAAAGCAAGAGGAAAGTGCAATAACAAATGTTGTTTCAAGGCTTATTTTTGCAAACCCCGACATTTCCATAAAATATATCGCAGACGGGAAAACCGTCTATAATTCAACTTTGTCGGGGCTTAAAGAGAAGATTTTTAATGTCTATGGCAAGGAAACTATGGAAAATATTGTCCAAGTTAACGGCGAAAATGGCGGATACAAACTGTCTGGTTTCATCTCAAAGCCAACTTTTTGCAAGGCAAACAGGACATATCAAACTCTCATAATTAATGGAAGGTTTGTCACAAATTTTCTTTTATCCACGGCAGTTCAAAACGCCTATGAAAATTTTTTGATGAAAGGCAAGTTTCCAATTTACATTTTAAATCTCACAGTTCCGCTTGACGAGGTGGACGTGAATGTGCACCCAAGCAAAATGGAAGTGAAATTTAGAGCCCCAAACAAGATTTTCAGTTTTATATATTCGCTCATTTTACAGACTCTAAACGAGAGCAATTTTTCAGTTTTCTATCAAAACAACAACAATCTTTTTAATAAAAATGAAGAGAGTAAAACAACTTTACAAGAGAATTTGCAAACGCCAAAATTGCCTTTAAACGAAGTGAAAAATGGCTTTTCTTTTGGAAATATGAAAGAATTTTCAGACAATTTGGGGAAGTTAAATGTTGCAAACCCAACCTTTAAAAATGATGAAGGATTTGGAGTTTTGGGCATGAGCGACAACTCGCCAAGCGATGACAACTTTAAATATTCAAAGAGTGTTGATTTCAGCCACATAGACGAAAAAAACAAAATCTTTTCCACAAAAATAGAGCAAGAAAAATTTGACAAAAACATTAATTATAAAATTATTGGCACAGTTTTTAACACATATTTAGCCATTGAAAGCAACAACAATTTTTATCTTTTTGATCAGCACGCAGGACATGAAAGAGTGTTGTTTGACAACTTTATGAAACTCTTTCAGGAGAAAAAGTTGACCTCTCAGCCACTTCTTTTGCCCTACATTTTTGATGTGAACGACTTGGAAAAAACGCTTATTGAAGACAACCTTAATGTCTTTTTCGAACTTGGGTTTGAGGTGGAGCAATTTGGCAATAATTCCTACAAAATCACCGCCGTTCCGTCAATTTTGAGTGGCATCAATCTCTTTGAATTTTTGCTTGACGCATTGCAAAATTTGAGCAAAATTTCTGCAACAAACGAGGTTATTAAAAAGCATTTTGCAACCTGTGCTTGCAAGGCTGCCGTTAAAAGCGGGCAAGTTTTGAGCGACAATGAGATTGTTTTTTTGCTTGGTGAAATTTTATCTTCAAAGCACACACTTTTGTGTCCTCACGGAAGACCTATTTGCGTCTTACTAACAAAAAATGAGATTGAAAAAATGTTTAAAAGGATTGTGTGATGAACAAAATTTTAATTATCACAGGACCCACTGCCAGCGGAAAAACAAATTTTGCAATTTTGTGTGCAAAAAAGTTTAATGGAGAGATCATTTCCGCCGATTCTATGGCTATTTATAAAGACTTAAACATCGGCACAGCAAAGCCAACCCTCAAAGAACAGTCGCAAGCAGTGCATCATTTGGTTGACATTGTAGAGGCAAACGCCGAATTTAGCGTTTCGCAGTTTGCCCAAATGGCACAGCAAAAGATTGACGAGATTTTTAAAAAGGGGAAGTTGCCGATTTTGGTTGGGGGCACTGGGCTTTACATCAGGTCGCTCATCTACCCCTATTCTTTTTGTTCTTCTCCAAAAAATGAGGAAATTAGAGAGCATTTTAACCTCATTTTGAAAGAAAAGGGCAAGGAGTTTTTGTTTAATTTGCTTCAAGAAAAAGATGCCGTTTCAGCCACAAAAATTCACTTAAACGACACAAAAAGAGTTATTCGTGCGCTTGAAATTTGCACATTAAACGGCGAAAATAAAGCAAAGTTGAATGTTGGAGAAAATGAATTGCCAAGATACGACTATGTTCTGCTTGCACTAGATTTTCCTCGTGAAAAACTATATGAGAGGATTAATCAGCGTGTGGAAAATATGTTTTCGCAGGGACTTTTAGGCGAGGTGCAAACTCTTTTAAAAGAGGGAAAAGTGGACAGAAATTGTCAGTCGATGCAAGCAATTGGCTACAAGGAATTGTTCAAATTTTTTGACAACGAACTAACACTTTCAAAAACAAAGGAACTCATAATGAAAAATTCTCGTAACTATGCAAAAAGGCAACTCACATTCATCAGGGGTTTTAAAGAAGTTTTTTGGTTTAACCCGCAAGACGAAATTGAAAAAGCACTGAGTTTTATTCAAGAAAAAATAGGGCAAAAATAACCCTATTTTTCATTTTTTTTTAATTATTATTTAACTTTATATTTTTTTTTAAAAAAAGAATTTTAATAATTTCTGATAAGCCCAATAACTTTTCCAAGAATGTCAACTTCGAAACAATAGATGGGTTTCATATAATCGTTTTCTGGCTGAAGTTTGATGTGGTCGTCTTCCTTATAAAATCGTTTTACGGTCGCCGAGCCCCCAATCATCGCAACGACAATTTCGCCATTTTCGGCGTAGTTTTGTTTTTTAACCACAATCTTGTCCTTTTCATATATGCCAGCATTAATCATACTGTCGCCCTTAACTGTCAGCATAAAAATGTCCGAATTTGTGCAAAAAAGATTTTCAGACACTTCGAAAACTTCCTCATAATTTTCAAACGCAAAAATAGGCTTGCCGGCAGCCACTTCGCCTAAAAGTGGGATTCTTTTTTTGGCAATTTCATCTTTTTCATAATAATTTTTAATGACTTCAATGGCTCTGTTTTTGTTGCCGGTGCGTTTAATCAGGTTTTTTTCTTCCAACTTGTCAAGATAATATTTGACTGTTGAGGTGGAAGCGACATCAAGTTCCGCCATAATTTCCCTGATGCTTGGTGGATAACCTTTTTCGTCAAAATACATTTTAATCACCCGCAAAGTCCTCTTTAATGTTTCTTCCAATCTTTCAGATCTATTCATTTTTTTTCCTTTTAATTTTTATATTTTAAAAAAACTATTCTTGTAATGAATGGTATCATAAAAAAAAAATAATGTCAAACATATGTTCTAAGTTTTAATCTTTTCTTAATTTAATAATTTTGGCAACGTTTCGCCTGCTATTTTCAGAGATTGCAGCATAGTGTTTTTTTGTCGTGTTCACATCTTTATGTCCAAGAACGTCGGCAACAAGGTAGATATCGCCGGTTTCACGATAGAGGTTTGTGCCAAAAGTGCTTCGTAATTTGTGCGGAGTGATGTGCTTTAAAGGGAAACACGCAAGACAATATTTTTTCACAAGTTTTTCCATTGTCCGAACGCACATTCTCTTGTTTTGAAGCGACAAAAAGAGCGCCTTTTCCTCTTTTGGAACCAAGTCATTTTTTAACCTCTCTTCCAAATATTCACCGAGTGCCGTGGCAACTTCGTCGGAAAAATAGAGGACGGTTTGATTGCCACCTTTTCGAGTTATTTTGAAGCCGTTTGTCTTAAAATCGATGTCGTCAACATTAAGCCCAACACATTCGCTCACACGAATTCCTGTGCCTAAAAGGAGAGTGAAAATGGCGAGGTCACGCTTTTTTGTCGCTTTGTTATATCCAGTTTCTCTTTTTGTCAAAATATTTTTGGGGTTGCCTGTCGAGTTTAAAAGTTTAACAACTTCGTCAACTTCAAGGTAGATAATCTCCTTTTCTTTGATTTTTGGAGTGTCAATTTTTTCAGAAATGTTTTGTTGCAATTTGTCTTTTTTGTAAAAATATTTCAGTAGACTTCTAATGGCAGAGATTTTTCGGCATTTTGTTGCTGTGTTGTTTGAAAAAAATTTTTCGTTAAAGTGGTAACCTGAAAGATAGTTCAAAAAAATTTCGATGTGAGTGGTTGTTAGCCTACTCAAATCGTTCAAGGTCAATTCTTTAACAGTTTTATCGCTGAAATCAATAATCTCAGTCGTCAAAAAGTGGAAAAAAGTCTTTAAATCCTGAGCATAATTAAGTCTTGTGAGTGACGACGTTTTACTTTCAATCCCAATGAAAAATTCATCACAAAAAACAGGTAAAAACGAAAGAATTTCCTTAGTTTTTATGTCGTTTTTATAATTTCTTTGTTTGAAATAACTTGGCTCAACCATATTAGAATAATTTTACCAATTAAAAATCAATTTGTAAAACAAAAGTTTGACTATAATGCTTTTTCATCATATAATTAACTTTGATGGAAAAGAGTTTATTACAACAATTTGCTGAGAAAAAAGATAAATCTAAGGTGCAGGAATTTTATGAAAAAGCACTTGATATTTTAACGCACGCGCTCACAGATATGACCTCAAAAAGCGTGAAAAACAGCAATATTTTGCAAGAAGACTCCACAAAAATTTTCCCCATGGGAGACTACACAAACGACACCTTCATCGACCAAACTGGTGAATTAGAAATCGTGATTGCATCGTCAAATCCTCAACTCATAATGGCAAATAAGATTTTTTCAAAGAGTTTTTTGGTGGCAAAGACAAAAAAACAAAAAGAAAAACTTTTAAATGATGGAACATATGACAAAATTATTGCTGACTTAATTAACAGTCTGCTCCCATATTTTGATGTAAAAACCACATTAATGATTGTGAACGAAGGGATAAAAATCTTTTGTATAGAAGAATATGGCTTTAAGATTTTAATTCGCTTTGCAACTTATAACATTGATGACGAAGATGCAATTTTGTATTTTTGGGACTATTTTTTAAAAAAATCGACGCCTGCAAATCTTTTTCTCTATAATGAAAAAATTGAAGAAAAGGACAGTGAAACAAAAGGGAACTATAAGCGTTTGGTTCGAATTTTTAAAAATATTCGCAAAAACATTTTAATCAATAAATGGGCAACAAGCAGTGCTTTGAACAAATATTTTATAGAGTTAATTTGCTACAACATTCCCAATTCTTTGCTTCAAGACAACGACCTCAATTTACTTTTTATTAAAGCGGTGAATTATCTGGACAATTGCAACGTCCAAGATTTTGTGTCGTTTGACGCAAGGAGAATTGAAACTTTTTATTTTGCAAAGATAAATTACGAAAACATCTTAAACTTCACAAAATATCTCTTAAAAATCTCTTATGATTAAAACACTACTATGCAAACTTTTTAATTAAAAATGGGACTACTATGCAAACTTTCTTTTATATAAAAAGTTGGTTTTTTAAAGTCTTATTTTAAAGTTACAAAATGAGTTTTGGCACAGAAATTAAGCAAAATTGCACTAAAATGTGAGTTTAAAAAATTTTTATATTTTTTTCTTTATAATAAAATAATTTTAGAAAATAATTTTTTTTGCAATTGATTTGAACAAAATTATTTGAAGATAATATTGAAAATCTCTTTTAAAATTTCTTAGCATTATTTGAAAATAAAAAGCAAATTGTGACGCTCTCAGACAGAATTTTTACTTTTATATGAACATATCCCCATTGAAAAAAACATTTTAAAAACAAAATGAATTGAATACAAGTTTTAAAAACAACCATAACAAATAATAGAAAAGAACCTCAGCTTAAAATAAAATTCTAAACAAAACCTTAATATAAAATAAACCTTAAAGTCTTAACCAAACTTAATTTACAATGAAACTTTAACCAAATAAATTTTTTTTTAAACTATATTAAAACCTTAACTTATAATATAAACTTTAACACCCATAGCCTCAGTAAGTCAACTATTCGCAAAACTTGTCTTTTGCGAATAGTTGTTTTCACTTTAAAAATTTTGTAAACACAGAAAGGGTCGCTAGGAAATACTGCGAAAATGCTTAATTCACTCTTAAAAAGTAAAAAAATCTTATGATTTTAACTGAAAAATTTAATTTTTAGTTAAGAAAAATTCTCTGCCCTATTTTTTGGCGAATACCACATTTTTTAATTGTAAAATATTAAGAAGAATAATTAATGCCAAGTTTTTTAAAAATTAATTTATTAAAGATAAAGCGAAAGCAGAAAATTAAAATCTTTTAAATTTTGCCGGCTCTCTTTCCAACTTGGACAAACTTTTTCGAGTTCAAAGTAAAATCTTTTAGAATGATTAAGTTCAAGCAAATGAGTTAATTCGTGAAAAATGACGAAATCAACTAGCTTTGGCGGAAGCATCGCAAGACGCCAGTTCAATTTTATCGTGCTAAAATTATCGCAACTGCCCCACTTCGCTTTAAAATTTCCAATAATAATTTTTGAAACTTTATAGTCATAATTTTGCAAAATGTCACGAATTCTTTTTACAAAAACCCTCTCCGCAATCTCTTTTTCCACTTTTTTAATGTAAAAAGAAGTCTTATTTCCCTCAAAAATTTTTTGAGTGATTAAGAAATTCTCGTCTGTAAAGCAAGGTTTTTTAATCTTATTTGTCACCAAAATTTCATATTCTTTTCCAAAAAGAAGCACATTTTTGTTTTTTAAAATGTTTGTGTATTGCAATGAAATATTTTTTGTTTTTGCAAGGCGTTTTTTTAAAAGGTTTTCCTTAGTGCTCAAAACTTGCTCAATTTTTTCAAAAGAAAGTCCGAACGGACAATAAACGACGAGTTTTCCATCGTTTGAAATTGTGATTTTAATTGTCTTGCGTTTTTCTCGAATAATGCTTGCCTGCTCTAACATAAGCCTTCCTTTTTAAATTTTTACATCAGTTTTCACAATTAATCAAAAATAGTCTATCACATTTTTCTCTTTTAAAAAACGATTTAGAACAAGATTATGTTGACTAAATAAGTTCTATTTTGTATTATATAATTATATTATAAGCAAAATTTTTTATACAATTTTTTGCGTCGAATTGATTAAAGTTGCTATCACATTTGATTTTGAGCAAAAGTGAGATGAATATGTTAGATGAAATTGAAAACAAAGCATCAAGAGGAAGTATTCCGCAGATTATTTTAACCATTTTAGGTGAAAAAAGCCGATATGGTTATGAGATTTGCAAGGAAATTGAACGAATAACGGACGGCGAATTGGTCTTGAAACAGCCCAGTCTTTACAGTTCCCTGCGACGTTTGGAGGCACAAGAACTCATCTCGTCTTCGTGGCAGGAAAGCGAAATTGGTGCAAAAAGGCATTATTATTTCCTGAGCGAAAAGGGCAAAAAGTTCTTTGAAGAAAACAAAAACGCTTGGCATTTGGGCGAACTCATAAGCAAATTGCCAACAAACGAAATTAAAGATGAGAGTGCTTCTGATGCCCCAAAAAACAATTTTTCAGTTGCAAGTCAAGAAACACTTTTTAACATAAATTCCAAAAAAGAAGAGATAAAAAGAATTAACGAAGATGAAGAAAAAGACAAAAAACAATTTTTTTTCCAGTTTGATTTATTCAATCAAAATATTAGTTCGATAAAAAAGCCAACATCTTCAAATGATGTCCAAAAATTGGAAGCATATTCAAATAAATATGAAAAATATGACAATAATGAGGCCGATTTTGAGCCTTTAAAAATGGTTGAAAGTGAGGAGAAAAAAATTAAAGACAACAAACAAAATGAAGAAACATCAATGCAAAAAGATGACCTTTTAAAAGGTGAAATTATGCCAATTGTCAGAGATATAGAACCACGAAACTCCTTTGAAGAAGATAATTCTAGCAATTTTAACTTTAATAAATTGGTGGAAGAAAACTCAAAGACTTCCCTGATTAAAGATGAGGTTGAGAGAAAGGAAAACGTCAATTCTTTTTCAAACAATCTTGAAGAAGAGGGTTTTTTGAAAGACGAAAATGCTCATTTAAAGGGAGACCTTAATGAGCAAAGTGACAAAAGCCAACAGAGCAATTCAAATGAAAAAAAAGAGATGAAAAATACAATTGAAAGAGAAAACATAATGAAACAAAATGCTCTTTTTGAATCAAATGACTATCGCTCGGTCATCGGAAAACTTTTTAGCAATTCGCAAAAATCTGACCCATATGAACAAAACAAATTTAACACATTCAAAGAGATTTTTCCGCAGACTAAAATTGTGAATGTTAAAGAAAAAAAAGGCAAAATGAGCGAGATTGATGAATTTTTAGAGTCAAGTTCAAGGAGCGACATTGATTGTGACGACATAGAGATGCTCAGTAATCTTTTTTGTTTGCAAGGCATTAAAATTAAAACACATAAAAACTTTGAAAATAAAAAAAATGACAAGGCATACACCGACAAAAACAGACTTAATATGGTGTCTTCGTGGATAACGACTTTTTTGATGCTCATTGAGATCATTTTCACATACATATTTTTGAAAAACAGTGGGAATTTAGTTTCTGGACAGTCGTTATTTTTCTTTTTAGGAGGTGCCCTTTCCTTGAGCATTTTTCTTATTTTTACGCTTGAAAATTTGTTTGACAGATATAAATTGGTGGTGATTAAAACTGATTTTAAAAAAGGAATTACCATGCGACTTCTCTTTTTCATCATCATTTCTGTCTTGACATTTGCCGTTTGTTTAGCCTTTGGAATGCAGGGTTTGTCACAAGTTGAATTCTTAGCATTTTGGCTTTTGCCACTCATACTTTCCACGAATATTCTCGTGTCATATCTGGTCTATTATTTTCTCTTAAGTCACAAATATTTCAACATTTAAAAGAGGTCAAATTTTGAGTGATATTGTTTTGAAAGTTAAAAATATAACAAAAACTTATTCAAAAAAGGTTGTTGTGAACGACCTCTCTTTTAAGATTTTTGAAAGTGAGATTTTTGGTTTGCTCGGGCCAAACGGTGCAGGAAAATCGACCATTATGAAGATTATAACTGGGCTGAGTAAGATGGACAAAGGTGATGTCCTTATTTGTGATAAATCAATTAAGAAAAACTTTGAAAAAGCAATTCTCAATGTGGGAGGTGTCGTTGAAAATCCTGAGATGTATGAAAATTTAAGTGGGCGTGCAAATCTTGAATATTATGCCTCCCTCTACGAAAATGTTTCAAAAAAAAGGATTGACGAAGTCGTGGAAATTGTTGAATTGCAAGACAAGATTTCAGACAAAGTGAAGACATATTCTCTTGGAATGAAAGGGCGTCTTTTGATTGCACAGTCACTGCTTCACCGCCCAAAACTCCTCGTTCTTGACGAGCCAACAAACGGACTTGACCCCGAAGGAATTGTGAAAATGCGACAATTTTTGAAAAAAATTGCAATACAAGAAAAGGCAAGCATCTTGCTTTCCAGCCACAATCTTGCGGAAATGGAAGTGCTTTGTGACACCATTGGAATACTCAAAAATGGTGAACTTGAACGGGTTTATACAATGGAGCAACTTAGGGCGGACAGGGAAAAAATCAGCATAAAAGTGGACTTTCCAAACTATGCGGGCAAACTCATTTTAAACAAATTTGGCAAGATTCCCCTTTCCATTTTGAAAAACACAATCACGCTTGAAATGGGGAGCGAAAAGATTCCTCAGCTAACCATTTTGCTTGTGTCAAACAACATAAACATCTATTCCATCTCGGCTGTTAAGCAGACGTTGGAAGATGTTTTTTTGGGCACGATAAACAAAAAAACGACCCCTTTATTAGATTTTGATAAGAGGAGAAATAATGAATAAAATCTTTAAACTAGTTCGTGGTGAAATGAAAAAGATATTTTCAGGTGCCGGCATTTTTGTTATGTCTGCTCTTTTAATTCTTGCTTTAACCATATGCCCAAAATTATTTTCTCCCAGTGAAAAAGCAGACTCTTCAAGTGACGCCAGCATTTCAACCACGAGTGTTGAGTCGGCATACGACTCTTTTTTAGTGGCGAAAGACGAATATGACAACAGTTTGGACGAAATTAAAAATGTGATTAATGAATATATCGCAAATAATGCTGATTTTAAGCAGATTTTACTCGACGAATTTGATGCGATTAATCTTGATGTGCAGTCTTTTCACACAGCAGTTTTAAGTGAAGATATTGATGGGGAAAATGGTTGTTTTAACACATTAAACTTGCTTCGAACTGAGGTTTTGGAGTTATATACCACCTATAATTCATTTGTTTCTGGCACTGCCCCACAAATATTAGTTGATGAAGAACTGAATTATAAGATTAACAGTGAGATTTTGTCTTTCAAAAGACTTCTTGAAACGACTGGTGACAACACATATTTGTTTTATCAAAATCTTGACGCAACGATTGATGTTTTTTCTTTCGTTCAAAACATTGAAGAATTACTCGCAAAAACGCAGAATTTATACTATTCAAACACAACCCTCACAAACATCATAAGCGACTATTTTACCCTTAAAGACGACGAAAAGAGTGCCATTTTGAGTGAAATGTCAACTTTATATTCAAGTTCTTTGAGCAATGAAACCGTCAATTTAAACGAGGAGAACATCTCACTCGTTGTGAATGACGCTTTAAAATATCTTTCGTTCACGAACAATTCTAAAAACATTTTAAAAAGTAAATTTTTCCTTTGCGTCACCACAAACTTTTCAGACGGCGAAATTTCAAATTATGTGGGATATGAGGATTTTAATTCATATTACTATGAAGAAAACTTCACAAAAAACCTATATTTGATTGAAAACAATCTTGTTGATAGTGACATTTCAAATGTTTTTTCGTTTAATGTTAATTCTGGCAGTGAGACAAACGCTTTTGACTATATGTTTTTTGCAATGGAAATCATCAGTTTTCTTATAATAACTTTCACAGTTGTCTTAGGTGCTGGTATGATTTCAAAAGAATATTCCGAAGGCACCATAAAACTTTTGGCTATAAGGCCATACAGCAGAAACAAGATCATTTTTTCGAAGATTTTGGCAACGATGTTCATCGGGTTTTTGTTCTTAATCATCTGTGCAATTGTCACTTTCATAACTGGAATAATCATTTATGGCTTGTCCTTTGAAACCGTGCTTGTCGTCATCAATGCAAGCACGGCATTTGCCACTCCAATGTGGGTTTTATTTTTGATTTATCTTGCACTATTACTTGTGAAGATTTGGATTTTTGCTCTCATTGCCATTGCAATTTCAACGATTTTCAGGTCTTATATTTTGGCGGTTTGCCTTTCCGCAGGGCTATATTTGGTGAATATTATTTTAACATTTGTCGCAAATGGTGCAAATTTTCTCAAATACAACATCTTTTCTCACTTTGACTTGTTTAAATTTTTTGGCGGGAGTTTCATAAAAAGTGGCACGGAAAGCAACATAACCAGCCTCTTCTCCACTTCTGTCATTTCGGGCACAAACTTGTGGATTTCAGTTATTGTGGTTTCATCACTCGCACTAATCTTGAAAATTTTCATCTTTTCAGTTTTTAAAAATAGAGACATTGCGTAAAAACTAATGTTAAAATTATTTTTGAAATAAAATAAAAAACACATTAAAGTGTGTTATTTTTGAAATAATAAAAAAAACACATTAAAGTGTGTTATTTTTGAAATAAAATAAAAAACACATTAATAAATTTTTAATGTGTTTTAATTTTTTTATAATTTTTATTTAACATCTTCATTAATTTGATTAATTTTTTCAATCTCTTTTCTTGCAATGCTGTCGCAACGGTTGTTTTTTTCATTTGTGGAATGCCCTTTCACTTTGATGAAAGTCACTGTGTGTTTCGTCAAAAGGTCGAGGAGCTGTTCCCATAAGTCTTTATTCAAAACTTCTTTTTTTTGAGAATTTTTCCAGCCATTCAGTTGCCAATCATAGAGCCATTTGTTGTTAATTGCGTTTGAAACATATGCTGAGTCTGTGTATAATTTAACCTTGCAAGCCTCTTTCAAAGCGTTTAGTCCTTCAATCGCCCCACGAAGTTCCATTCTATTGTTTGTGGTGTTTGCCTCGTTCCCGCTCACAATTTTTTCTTTTTTAAGATATGACAAAATGGCACAAAAGCCACCGGGACCGGGATTTCCAGAGCAAGCACCATCTGTATAAATTTCAACGTTTTTCATCGCAGTTCCTTATTAAATAAAAAAAAATTCAAAAAGAATTGGCAGGGGAAGAGGGATTCGAACCCCCATCGACGGTTTTGGAGACCGGTACTCTACCATTGAACTATTCCCCTATATGTAAAGATAATTATAGAAAAAAAAAGGAAAAAAGTCAATAATTATTAACTCAAAAACAAAATTAAAAAAGAGTGCATTTTTTTAATACACTCTTTAAATTTTATCTTTAAAATTATTTTGCGACGTCAGTCACCCGAGTTTCACGGATAACGTTGACTTTAATCTGTCCTGGATATTGTAGTTCGCTCTCAATCTTCCTTGCAATATCACTTGCAAGAAACACCATATTTTCGTCGCTAACCTCAGTTGGTTTGACCAAAATCCTAATTTCCCTGCCCGCTTGAATTGCAAAGGATTTTTCCACACCTTTAAATTCGTTGGCAATTTTTTCAAGGTTTTCGAGCCTCTTAATATAGGCATCAATCTGTTCTCGTCTTGCACCGGGGCGACTGCTTGAAATTGCATCGGCAGTCTGCACGATGATGGCTTCAAGCGAGTGAAATTCCACATCGCCATGATGAGCCTGAATGCAATGAATAACCTCGGCAGTTTCTTTGAATTTTTTTGCAATCTCGACGCCCAAAGTCACGTGAGAACCCTCTTGTTCGTGGTCGAGAGCCTTTCCAATGTCGTGAAGCAACCCGCCTCTTTTTGCAATCTTGATGTTTGCCCCAAGTTCACCAGCAAGTAGCCCCGAAATGTAGCAAACTTCCAGACTGTGTTTCAAAGCATTTTGCCCATAACTTGTTCGATATTTTAACTTTCCAAGAGTTTTGACAAGTTCTGGGTGAATTCCTATGATGCCAGTTTCAAACACGGCGGTTTCGCCCGCTTCTTTGATTGAAGCCTCGACATCTCTTTGAGCACGCTCAACAATTTCCTCAATTCTCGCAGGGTGAATTCGCCCGTCCATAATGAGTTTTTCAAGCGCAACTCGGGCAATCTCCCTTCGAACAGGGTCAAAGCCCGAAAGCACGACCGCTTCTGGTGTGTCGTCGATAATCAAGTCGACACCAGTTGCATTTTCAATTGCACGGATATTTCTGCCCTCTCTGCCGATAATCCTGCCTTTGAGTTCGTCATTTGGCAATGGGACGACGGTGACAGTAATCTCAGACGTGATGTTCGTGGCACATTTTTGCACGGCAAGAGTAACGATCTCCCTTGCTTTTTTCTCAGCAATTTCGTTTGTTTCTTCTTCAAGTTTTCGAACTGTCGAAGCACAATCGTGTTTTGCTTGGTCAACATACATATTAACGAGTTGGCTTTTTGCCTCGTCTTTTGTCAGCCCTGACACTCTTTCAAGTGCCTGAGAAATCTTTTCGTTTTCTTTTTCGACTTCACTTTTTGCAACTTCAAGTTCTGATTCCCTTGATTTCACTTGATTTAGAGCGATGTCAAGAGATTCAACTTTCCTGTCAATTCCCTCTTCTTTTCGCATAAGGGAATCTTCTTTCAGGCTCAAACGATTTTCAGATTTTGAAATTTCGTTGTATCTTTCAGCAATTTCCGCATCGCATTTTTCTTTCAAAAGATGGATTTCTTCTTTTGCTTCTAAGATTGCCTCTTTTTTTGCTGTTTTTGCCTCAGCATAGGCGTTTTCGAGAATTTTGGCTGCGTTATTTTTGGATTGTGATGATTTTTTGATGATTAAGAAGTAGGTAAGCCCAACCCCTGCACCAACACAAACAAAACAAGCAACCAAAAACCATATGATAGGTATCATTTCAGTTACTTTCCTTTTATTTAATTAATTATCAAAATATAATAAGAAATTATTATATACTTATATTTTTTGACAATTAAATTTTATCAATTTTAAAAAAAATTGTCAACTAAATTGTCTTTTACTTGAAAATTTTATTTCTCGCTAGTTTTGCACTGAATGTCAATAATTTCGACGTTGTCCATTGCGTTTTTAATCAGTTGCTCTCTGTCAAGCAGTTTTTCATTATCCAATATTCTCTCAATCTTTGGGTGAGTCACAGGGTTTTTGGGCAAAAACAGACTGCAACAATCTTCATAAGGAAGCACAGAAATTTTATATGTCCCGATCTCTTCTGCAATTTTTGAGATGTCAACTTTGTCAAAACTGATGAGAGGTCTGAAAACTGGCAATTCCTTTGCCATTAAGTTTGTTGAAGTGATGCCCTCGACCGTCTGGCTGGCGACTTGCCCGAGATTTTCGCCCGTGATGATTGCCTGACAATGATTTCCTTTTGCAACTCGCTCAGCAATGTCCATCATAAAACGCCTCACGAGTGTCACCATATATTCTCCGTCGCAATTCTTGTGAATTTCCTCTTGAATTTGCGTGAAAGGGACGACGAAAAGACGAATATCTCCCGAAAATTTCTTCAAAACATGTGCCAAATCAACAACTTTTTGTTTCGCTTGTTCGCTGGTGTAGGGATAACTGTGAAAGTGAATGGCACTGATGCTAAGCCCTCTTTTTGCCATCAAAAAACCAGCAACTGGGCTGTCAATCCCGCCACTCAAAAGGAGCATTGCCTTCCCCGCAGTGCCAACCGGCATTCCGCCAAGACAATATATTTTTTCATAAAAAATGTATGTTTTTTTGTTATCTCGAATGTCAATATAGATGATTTCTTCGGGATTATGCACGTCCACGACGCTTGAAGTGTTGTGCGACAAAATAACTCCGCCCATTTCAGCCGACAGTTCAAAAGAACGCATTGGAAAACTCTTGTCCGCCCTTTTTGTTTCCACTTTGAAAGTTTTTTTAGAAAGTTTGATGCTCTCACAGACGGCTTTTATTGCGTCAAAAGAAGTGTCGATTTCTTTTGCAAGACTAAGCGACACGAGCCCAAAAACAGTTTTTATGGAGGCAATAATCTCTTCTTTGTCCTCTTCTTTAAAGTTTAAGATGAGAAATCTTCCCGAGATTTTTTCAGCCAAAAGAGAAAATTTTTTCAATTTTCTTTTAATATTTTTAAACAAAGTGTTTTCAAAAAAGGCATAATTTTTGCCCTTTAAAAAAATTTCCCCAAACCTGAGTAGCATCACTTCTTTCATATTTTTCCCCTCACATGTTAAGCGATTTCAAGCATTCATTAATGTTTTCAACAAGAGCCATCACATCATTTTCGGTGTTTTCAAAGCCAAAACTCACTCTTAATGCACCCATAACTTGTTTTATAGAAAAATTCATATTCTCCAAAATCCTGTTTCCCACTTTGTTTGACGAACAAGCCGAGCCAGTGCTCACGCAAATTCCCTTTGTGTCGAGAAATCTTAAAATGTTTTCGCCACGGTTGTTTTCAAAAATCAGGCTCACAATGTATGGCGAACAAAATTCATTTGAAACAATTAAGATGTTTTTGTTGTCAATTTTTTTGATGCCGTCCATCAAAATATTTTTTAACTTTAAGGCATTTTCAAAATTATTTTGCATATTCTCAAAAACAATCTCAGTTGCCTTTAAAAATGATAAAATTCCACCGAAATTCACAGTGCCAGACCTCAAAGCAAATTCCTGATTTCCGCCAAAATTAACGTTCTTAATTTTTGTGTTTTGCGAGATGTAGAGTGCCCCAACACCTTTGAGCCCTCCAATCTTGTGAGCAGAGATAGAACAGAGATTTACCCCAATTTTCCTTAAATTCAGTGCCAGTTTGCCAAAACCCTGTACAGCGTCAACGTGAAAAACTGCATTTTTATTCTTTGAATTTATGATGTTTCTAATCCTAATCAAGTCGTTAATTGCACCAGTTTCATTGCTCACAAACATCGTTGACACAAAACAAACTTTTTCCGTCATCAGCTTTTCAAGTTCGTCATAGTCCACTTGAGTGTTTTTTTGAAGTGGAATAAATTTCACATCAAAGCCCCGTTGCAAGAGTTCTTTCGCACAGTTATAAACGGAGGGGTGTTCTCCCGAAGAAAAAAGATAGGTCATATTTTTGTTTAAGGCACTTCCAAAAATGGCAAGATTGTTTGATTCTGTTGCTCCGGAAGTGAAAATTATGTTGTCATTTTCCTCGTCGCCATGTAAAAATTTTATGAACTTTTTTCTTGCAATTGTAATCTTTTTAAACAGATTAAACGCAGATGAATAGGACGCCGAAGGGTTAAAAAACTCTGTGGTGTTCACTTTTTCAAATGTTTTTAAAACTTCTTCAAAGGGTTTTGTCGTCGCCGCATTATCAAGGTAAATCATTTTTTCACTCCTTTAAAGTTTGAGTTCGATGCCATTTTCTTTGAATTTTTCAATCACAGCGGTGTGGAATTTTTCAATGTCCTGTGCAACAAGAGTCCTTTCAAGGCTGTTCACTTCAAAGTGAAGCGTATAACTTTTTGTCCCGTCATTGTTCTCATAAATGTCTTGCAAAGAAACCGTGTGGTTGAGAGTTGTCTTCACATTTTTAGCAAAATTTATGATGTCTTTATAGAGTTTATCTTGTGGAATTATAAAATTAAAATCAAGTTTAGTGGTTGGAAATTTGCTAATTTTTGCAAATTCAGTCTTCTTTTGCTCAAATTTTGAGAGTGCTGAAAAGTCAATTTCAAAGCCGGTGATAACGCAATTTTCTTCCACCTTATCAGCATTTTTAGGGTGAATTGCAAAGATGTCACCAACAAAAATTTTGTTCACATAAATTTTATAATAATTTTTAGGGTGATAATATTCAATTTCGGGCATTTCCCTAGAAAGCGAAAAATCCATTTTGAAAATGTAACTGAACAAATAGTCAACAATTTCTTTTATTTTGAAGAGTTCTTTTTCCACATTTCCAATTCTTTCAAACAATAAAACACAAAGGGACTTTGTTTCGTCGGCAAGATTATTTTTCTGCATTTTCTTAACAACTCTGCCCATTTCAAAAGTGCCAAAATTGTCATAAAAAACTTTGTTGTCAAGAAGAACTTTCAGCAAACTTGGCACCATTGTGCTCCTGATTTTGTCGTTGTCTTTATTGATTGAATTCACACAACGAATGACACTTTTTGGTTCAAGCGAAAGTGCTTTGTTTGTCGCCAAATCATACCAAACATAAGAGTGAGTTTCGTTTAAGTTGAACCTGTCGGCAAGAGCAAACTTTGCCTCATATTCCAACTTGATTTCACAATCTAAAATGGTTGGCTTCACAACCTGTTTGATTGACTTTGGAGTGATGTTGTCATAGCCAAAAATTCGAGTTATTTCTTCCACCAAATCGGCCTTGCCATTGATGTCTTTTGTCGCCCTAAAAGATGGCACTTCAAACTTATAATTTCCGTTTTCGTTTTTAATAAGTTTGAATTCAAGCCCTTTTAAAATCTTTAAAACGGTCTTTTCAGGAATTTCTTGCCCAACAAAACTTTCTATATATTTTTTAGTTATTTCAACTTCAAGTTTTGGGTATTTTTTGGTGTATTTGTCGCAAATTGACGAGGATATTTTGGCATTTTTATCTCGCTTCTTCACAAGATAGGCAAAACGCAAAAGTGCTTGCATCGTCACTTCTGGGTCAAGCGATTTTTCATATCTCGCACTTGCCTCAGTCCGCATTCCAAGAGAAGTTGCCGTTGTTCGCACTTTGAAACTTTCAAAGTTCGCAGACTCAATCAAAACACTCGTTGTGCTGTCCGTAATTTCGCTGTTTTCTCCGCCCATAATGCCCGCAAGTGCCACAACATTGTCGTTTGTCACAATCACCATATTCCCTGTTTTAAGTTGACGCTCGACGCCGTCGAGAGTCTTGAATTTATAGTCACTTTTAAGGTCAAAAACTTCAATTTTCTTCACAATGTCGCCGTCGAAAGCGTGCATCGGTTGCCCGAGTTCAAGCATAACATAGTTTGTTAAATCTGCCAGCAAATTGATGCTTCTCATTCCACAATAAAAGAGCCGAATTTGCATATTTATGCCCGCTTTTTTCTGCAAAATATTTTCCATTTTTGCACTTGTGTAGCGATAGCAACTTGGGCTTGAAACGCTCACATCAATGTTTTTTAGGTTGTCAAAATCACTTTTTGAAAGAAGCGGAATTTGTTTTAAAGGTCTGTCAACAAGGGTCGCAATCTCTCTTGCAATGCCATAATGCCCCCAAAGGTCAGGTCGGTTTGTGAGCGACTTATTGTCGATCTCAAACACGGTGTCTTCAATGTCAAGAACGCTTTTTATGTCCACCCCAAGAGGCGTGTTTTCGTCGAGTTCCACAAGCCCACTATGGTCATCGCTGATGCCAATCTCATCGCCCCCACAGCACATTCCAAAACTGTCAAAACCCGCCAAAGTTGCCTTTGAAATGGTTATTTCGCCAAGTTTTGCACCCACCTTTGCAAGTGCAGTCACAAGCCCAACTCTCACATTGGGAGCACCGCACACGATTTGTAGCGTTTCGCTTCCTACATCCACTTTTAAAAGGTGAAGTTTTTGGCTGTTTGGGACATTTTCAACGCTTAAAATTTTCGCTGTCACAACATTGCTGATGCCTCGCCCCTTAAACTCCACACCTTCCACTTCGGCAACGCCCATGGTGAATTTTGAGATGAGTTTTTGGGTGTCAACACCATCTAAATCCACAAAATCTTTAATCCAATTGATTGAAACTTTCATTTTTTAACCTCTATTTAATTTTTGCTTGTAATAAAGCTTTAATGTTTCCGCTGTTTAAAAGCCTGATTTCAGTTATTCCAAAGTCCATCATCGCAAGCCTCGAAAAGCCCAGTCCAAAAGCAAACCCCCTGTATTCTTCGGGGTCAATTCCACCCATTTTAAGCACATTTGGGTGAATCATTCCGCACGGACACAGTTCAATCCAGCCCCCGTTTTTACACACTCTGCAACCCTTTCCTTTGCAATATGGGCAAGAAATGTCAAGTTCAAACCCGGGCTCGACAAATGGGAAAAAGCCGGGACGAAGCCTGACATTAATTTCTTTTCCAAACACTTTCTCAAGCATTTCTTTCATAAAGTATATCAAATTTGCGATGGAAACATCTTTGTCGATCATCATTCCTTCAATCTGGAAAAATGTGTTTTCATGGCTGGCGTCAAGTTCCTCATTTCGAAAACATCTTCCCGGGAAAATCGCCTTTAAAGGTGCGCCATATTTTCTCATAATCTTGTTTTGAGCAGCCGAAGTTTGAGTCTTCAAAACCTGCCCATTGTCGAGATAAAAAGTGTCTTGCATATCTCTTGCAGGGTGATTTTTGGGAACATTAACAGACTCAAAATTGTTATATTCCGTTTCAATCTCGCTTCCGTCTTCGACAGTGAAACCCATGCTTGAAAAAATCTCAATAATGTTGTTTTGAATGATTGTTATGGGGTGCAAACTTCCCCTTTTTTCACTTGAAGGTATGGTTAAATCGACGAGTTTGGTCTTGTCCAAACTGTCTAAAATTTTTTTCTCACAAAACTCTTTTTCCTTTTCGCCAATTAGGTTTTGCAAAACTTGTTTAATATTGTTCACTTTCATTCCAAACTCTTTTTTTTCTTCGTTTGGAATTTCTTTCATTTTGCTCATAAGAGCCGTCACCTTGCCCGTTTTTCCAAGGTAATTTTGATAAAATTCGTCAAGTTTTTGGTTGTTTTCAACCATTTTTAACTCTAATTTTGCTTTTTCCAAAATGCCAATTAAATCTTCTTTCATCATATTTTTCCTTTTTAAAAAATAATCTCGTCTGCCTTTTTTCAAAAAAAATTTAGAACGAAATTAATTTTCATTTTTGTATTTTGAAAACAGGAAACCCCGTCATATTCAATTCAAAGTTAATTTTATCATCTTCTAAGTAAAAGTCAACTTTATTTGCATAATTCGCCGAGCGACGAGACGTTTAAATATGTGTTTGGCACATCTCCCACAATCAAACATTCGCACAGGAGATAGTCAATGCTTTTTGTCACATTTTTTGTGCCAAAAGGCAAAATGAGCGACGCTTCACTCTTGATTGTGATAAAAATTTTATGAGAAGTTTGGTTTATTCCAACGCTTGAAAAAGATGTGAAAAATTGGCTTGTAACATTTCCAATGGGGCTCACTGAAAGGTTGATGTCACTGCCCTTTCCGCTCAAAAAGCCAATGCCGGTGCAAGTGCCAAAAGGGATTGAGATGCCCATTTTTGCGTTCAAGTCAATTTCTCTTTGCGTTTCAATGGCAAGAGAATTTGCGAGAATATTGATGCTCGAACTGTTTGCAACAATGGACGAAATGTCGTTATTTATGTCATAATTAATGGTGATTAAATCGTCGTAGGAAACCGTTGAAATGTTCAAAATGGCACTATTACTCGAACTCACGAGCAGTCTGTTAATTTCCGCCTCACCATAGGCAAAAATAATTGGATTGACGACATTAACAAAATATTGACAGATTAAAAACAAAAAAAATGATGTCACCAAGGAAATTATGATGATTTTTTTTCTAATTTTTCTTTTTTTACAAAGTTTAATATGAGATTTTACATAGCAAGAATTAATTTCATCATCACACACATAAATATATATTAATTTACTTTGTAAAAAATAACATTATATTAATAAAAACACTAAAAAATGGCAAAATTTTTAAGATTTTTTACTTTTTGCTTTAAAAATGAGTGCAAACAAATATGCAAACCCCACAGCCGCCGCAATTCCAGCCGATGTTGCCGTTAATCCACCGTTAAAAATCCCTAAAATTCCATACTCTTTAACGGCGTCCATAGCACCTTTTGCAAGGCTTGCCCCAAAGCCAATGATGGGCACGGTTATGCCCGCATTTGCAAAGTTTTTAATGGGCTCAAAGATTTGAATTGCTTGCAAAAACACGCCAATCATTTCAAACAAAACAAGAATTCTTGCCGATGTCATTCGAGTTCTAATAATCAAAATTTGTGCCAGTAAACACACCGTTCCACCAACGCCAAACACAATTAAATATTTTAAAAACATATCCATATCATTTCCCCTTTTCGATGACCACGGCGTGAGCAATCCCGGGGATTGTTTCCCCCTGCTGAGTGGAAGTTGTGCTGACGAGAGCACCCGTGGACATCAAGATGATTTTCTTATAATCTCCACTGTCGAGTTTTGCTAAAACATATGAATTAATCACACTTGCACTGCACCCACATCCGCTTCCGCCCATAAAAGATTTTTCTTTATTTGTGTAAATCATATGTCCGCAGTCAGCATAATTTTCCCCCAATTTATATCCAAAATTTTCCATCAAATCAATCAAAATCTCCGACCCCAATTTTCCCAAATCTCCCGTCACAATGAGGTCGTAATCGCTTGGCTTTGTGCCGGTGTCTTTTAGCAAATTACGCAAAGTGTCCGCCGCCGCCGGAGCCATCGCCGCTCCCATATTATTCATGTCGCTGATGCCAAAATCAACCACTTTTCCAAACGTTGCATGCGTAACATTATGCCCCACCCCGTTTTTGCTTAAAATGGAGCACCCCGCACCCGTCACAGTCCATTGAGAAGTGGGCGGACGCTGACAACCAAGTTCGAGAGGAAAACGGAATTGCCTCTCCGCCGTTGAAAAATGACTGCAAGTTGCACACGCCACCTTGTCGGCACAACCGCCGTCAATCAAGCAAGCCCCAACGGCAAGGCTTTCAGTCATCGTGGAGCACGCGCCAAACAACCCAATGAACGAATTTTGCATCTGTCTTGCACAAAAAGAAGCGGAAATAATTTGATTAAGCAAGTCTCCACTCAAAAGAATGTTTATGTCAGTCACCAAAATGTTTGCCTTGTCGATTGCACCTGAAATGGCCTGTTCCAGCATCTTTCTCTCTGCCAATTCATACGTCTTTTCGTTGAAAGTGTCGCTTTTTAGAATGTAGTCAAAATATTTTGCCACAGGACTTTTGCCCTCTTTTGGACCCACGATGGAGTATCCTGAAATGATTTTTGGAGGCACAGTAAATTCAATTGTGTTCTCACCCACTCTTTTAGACATCTTCACCTCTTAAATTAAAATAGATTAACAATATAATATATAATTCCAACTAAAATGCTTGAAGCGATGCCCGTCACAATCACCGGACCTGCGATGGAAAACATTTTCACACACAGCCCAAAAATCATACCCTCGTTTTTAAAATCAAGCGCCGGACTTGCGATGGAGTTTGAAAATCCAGTGATGGGAATGATGGTTCCCGCACCAGCAAACGCACCAATTTTGTCGAAAATGCCAAGTCCAGTCAGAAATGATGCCATAAAAATTAAAAAGACAAGCATATATGCCTGAGCCTCGTCTTTTGGCAAATCTGGGAATATAGCCAAAAGCCCGTCCAAAAACCCCTGACCAATACAGCAAATTAGCCCACCCACGAGAAAAGCCCAGATGATTGACGGGAAATATTTTGTTTTTGGAAGCCTCATTTCCACAAATTTTGTGTATGCAATGTTTACTTTGTTTTTATCCATAATAATCCTTTCGCTCTAAAAATATTGACAAGCGAGCAAAAGTTTATTCAATTTTTTTTAATTTCATAAATATTTTTAAAAAATTAAAACAAAATAGACATAACAAATATTTTTTTGGAGGAATTTATGAAAAAATTTTTAGGTATCATTTCAATAGCGCTTGTGTGCATATTGCTTTTTGCTTGCACTTCAAACAACACAGCACAAGTGAAGCTTGCCAGCAAAAAACTGTCCACAGGACTGGACAAAATCATCTCGCAAGTTAAAAAAATTGAGGAGGTTGATGAAAGCAAACTCGACATTTCGTCACTGCTTGGCGACGATTATTCGTCAAGTGAAGACGAGTCTTCAAGTGACGCAAATCTTTCAAACAACACATCACGAAAGCAAAATTATAATAATTATCGCAGACGAAAAGCGATGAATTTTGAAGTGCCGACAAGAAATAGGTTCATCAAAAACACAAATTCAGAGTTAAAATTAAGTGGAAACACAGTTTCAAACAGGACAAATAAAAATCTTAATTTCATCTCTAAAAACAACCGAGATTATGGCTCTTTATACACCGCTTGTAACAACTGCACCAGCAAAAACAGTGAACTTTGCTCTTCAAAGGAGTCCCTACTTGGCAATTGTGGCACGGCAAAATCTCTTTTGGAACAACTCCAAAGTGGGAGCACCGAAGTTTCCGACAGCGAGATTAAGACGCTAAACAGTTATTATGATGTGATTAACCAGTGCCTTAGCAACCTCAAAAATTGCAAAAGTTGCGGGTCAACCGTGAACACTGTGAACAAAAAGAAAGTCAATTTGGCTTCAAATTGTGGTTCAATGACGGCGGACTATTTGCAAATTTATAACACTCTTGATTCAAACTGCTCTTCTTGCAACAGCACAAATTCCAGTGTGCTTGAACTCATAAATTATCTTAAGACCCTCCAAAATGTGACCGACACTGCCAAAACAGAAACCGAAACGGAAACAGCCACTGAGAGCACAGAAAATGTGTCTAACAGTTCAAGAAACAGTGCAAGAAATGGCAAATTCTTTTTCAACAGAAATGCCAGAAATAATCGACAAAGCAGAAATAGCGATGCGGAAAATATCAATGATGAGGACTCCTCCACTTTGAATGATAGTCAAGACAAAATCGAGTCTAAATCAAATAACGACGAGCCAAGGTTTGAAACAACTTCCAAAAGAGCCATTGTGAATGACAACAAAATTGTTAGTGATGACTATTCTTCAAGCAACGTGAGTGAAAATTTAACTCAGAATAAAAACATTTTAAACCAAAAAACTTCCAGTCAAACTGCAAACCAAACGGATAGCAGTGGTCAAACTGAAAACAAAATTGCAAATGAAAGTTCTTCAACAACTGAAAATCAAGCAACAAGCGGACTTTCAACCGAAAATGATAAAAAATTGACAAGCGATAGCACAGAAACAGACATTAACGACACCACAGACGTTAAGCCTTGGCAACAAATGAGCAGAAGACGAGCACATAACAGAGTTGTGCCTCCTCTTCCACAAGATGTTGACCAAACGGTTGAAAACGGTGAAACTGGCACAACGGAAGTTGAAAATAATGAGGCGGACAGCACGGATAGCACAAGCGAAGCCGACAGCATAACAAATAGCACAACGGACAGTGCAACAAACGACACCACAACCGAAAACACCACTTCAAACGGGACGACGGCAGAAAATACCACTTCAAATGATAATGTTGCAACCCGAAGAATGCGACGACAACCACGAAATTTCGCTGACGGTGGCAACACAAATAACGCAAGAAATAATGGTGTAAGCAGAAATAATGATGTGAATAATGCGGGGAGAAACAACATCAATAACAATATGGCAAGAAATTTTAACAGAAATAACAGCGTAAACAACGCAAACAACGGAATTAATAATGACAGAAATTACAGCAGTAATAATTCAAATAATCTCGTAAATAATGCAAACAGTGGCATAAATAATGCGACAAGCAACACGTCAAATAACAATTTGACTGACGCAAATAGAACGCAAAATAATGCAAACAGTCAAAATTATAACACAAGTAGAACTCAAAATAATAACGGAATTAATAACACGAACAACGGAATTAATAACACGAACAAGACTCAAAGTAATGCGACAAGCAACACATCAAACAACAATTTAACTGACACAAACAGAACTCAAAGCAATGCTATAAACAACACAAACAATCAAAATTATAATAATGCGAACAGTGGCATAAACAATGCAATAAATAATGCTAACAGTCAAAATTATAATAATACCGCAAAGAATACAAATGTTGCAGACAAGAACATCAATAATAATGCGACAAGCAACACATCAAACAACAATTTGACTGACGCAAATAGAACGCAAAATAACGCAAACAGTCAAAATTATAATAATGCGAACAGTGGCATAAATAACACAAACAGAACTCAAAGCAATGCTATAAACAATGCCACAAACAGCACCTCAAACAATCAAAATGACAGTGTTGTAAATAGTGCAAACAATCAGAGAAACAATGCTTTGAATAATACAAATCAAAATGTCAACAATGCAAATTCAAACAATTTTGGCACTGTAAATGACGGGACACAAAGACCACTGCACAACAACCTTCAAAGAAATGAAATGATGAATAGAAATGGGCAAAATTTTCAGCAACCACAAGGTGCTTTTAAGCCAAAAAATGTCCGTGCGGAAATTAAAAACGCAATTTAGTTCAATTTGGAATAAATAAAGATAACAAAAAAACTCCCTCTCGAGAATTTTTTGTTTGGTACCGGGGGAGGGACTCGAACCCTCATGAAGTTGCCCTCGCAAGATTTTGAGTCTTGTGCGTCTACCATTCCGCCACTCCGGCTTTTTAACAATAATGTAATATATCACATTATATTAAAGTTTGCAATATTTTTTGAAGAAAAAACTTTCAAGCGAAAGTTTTTTTTATCCCACGCTGACGGAGATTTCTTTTTCAAGGGTTGTTGTTTCGATTGCAAATTTAACGATAGGTTTTAGTGCCGAGTCGGTCACAGTGAAATTGCTGACTGTAACCGTAACTGTCCCATTTTCGCTGTCAAAAACGATATTGATATCTTCTGTTCCAGTGCCATTTGTGACGATAATGTATGATTCAGTGATGTTTTCTTCTTCAAAACTTGCCCCGCTTGTTGCACTAAAAACGGAAGTAAAAGTGCCAACTCCACCATTCACTGTGTTTTCATTTGAAGATGAGGTAACCCCAGATTCAATCACTTTAGAAACAACATAGGCATAATTTCTGCCGTCTGAGGTTGCATCTCCAAGGATTATAAGCCTATTTTTTGAAGATGCGGTGGAAGAAACCAAACAATTCCCGCCGAGAGTGATTTCAAGCCGTCTGTTTGAGGTTAACTCCACTTTTGTGGCAGTTCTGCCGATTAAATCACCTTCAAAAACGATGTCGTCGGTCGAGATTGTGGTTTTAAAAGTGGTTGAGTCGTTTTCATTAGTAAAATACACAGAAATTGTCTGTTCCCCGTCGTCATAAATTGTCGATGACACCGCAATTTCATAGTAATAGTCGGAACTGCACGCCGACAAAACAAAGAAATTTGTGAGAATAATCCCTAAAAATAGTGCAACACAAGTAAGACTTTTAACAAAATTTTTCTTTTTCAAAAAAACATACCTCCATCAATCACAACAACTTCCCCGTCAATGTAATCCGCATTGTCCGAAACTAAAAACGAGACGAGATTTGCCACATCTTGTGGCGAGCCAATTCTTTTTTTCAAAATTCTCTCACTTTCAAGTTTTTTAATGTCATCAGTCAAAATGCCCTTGTTCATATCCGTGTCAATCCAACCGGGAGCCACAGCATTCACATTCACAAAAGGCGAAAATTCAATTGCCAAGTTTTTTGTCAGCGAAATCAGGGCAGATTTTGACGCATCATAGTCGATTGTAGTCGGGTAAAAACCGTTAATTGCATTGTTTGACGAAATGTTAACAATCTTGCCATATTTGTTTTTTTTCATAATTCGACCAACGAGTTTTGAGAGATAAAAAACGCCAAAAAGGTTTGTTTCAAAGGTCTTTTGGAAGCAACTGACCGTTCGTTCATCGAATGGCAAGTCGAGGCAAACGCCAGCATTATTAACCAAAACATCAATTTTTCCAAACTCTTTTTGTGCGAATTTGACCATTGCATCGATGTCTTTTTCGTTTGAAACATCAGCTTTAAAAGGCACTGCCTTAACATTAAAATTTTTTTCTAAATTGGTGCAAAGTTCTTTTGCAAGTTGCTGTGACTGTTTGTAATTTACGACGAGAGAAAAGCCCTCGCTTGCGAGTTGCGACGCGATTGCCCTGCCAATTCCCCTTGATGCCCCCGTAATGATTGCACATTTAGCCATATATTTTCTCCAAAAAAATTTTAATACAAAAACACATTTAAAGCAACCTATTTACACCATTTTGAAAAGAAATTTGTCAAATATTCTTTAAATAATTATAATGACAAGGGAAAAAGAAGTCTAACTAAAAAAACAAAAATTAAGCACAATTTTGTATAAATAAAAGAGAATATTTTGAAATTATATTTAAAAAATTTTTTTTAAAATAAAAAAGGACTACAAAAGTAATCCTTTTAAAAAAATTAAAAAAATTATGCTCTCTTCAAATCTTTATTCTTCAAGCATTTTGTGCAAAGATTTTTTTTAATAGGTCTGCCATTTTCGACAACGGTCACTTTTTGGATATTTGCCTTTTTATGTGTCAAAGTTCTTTTTGTCATTTGAGAACTTCTAAAACTCAATTTGCTGGCTCTCATTTGGTCTTTTCCGCACACTTCACATTTTGCCATTTTCTTCATCTCCTTAAAATATTACTTGTTAAGTATACAAAATTTTTCAAAAAAGTCAACAAAAAGATTGAATTTTGTGATAAATAAAATTAATAATGATAAAAACAGTGTTATTTTGATATTTTGCTAAGAATATTCTACATTTTTTTATTTGCAAAAGTAAATTTTGTTGATATAATAATAAAGTCGTTTTGCTAGTGTGGCTCAGTCGGTAGAGCGGCTGATTCGTAATCAGCAGGTCACCAGTTCGATTCTGGTCACTAGCTCCAAAAAAAATAAAAAAAGTTAGGATATTTTCTAACTTTTTTTTGTTAACTCAACTTTTTATGTCAAAAAAACTTAAATTCTGTGCCAAAACAAGTTTTAGTCGTCAATCTTTTTGCCAGTTTTTTTATCTATTTTCACTTCGTTTAAAGGCTTGCTTTCATCTTTTTCTTTGTTTTCAATTTCAATCTCATTTTCAGCCTTTTTACTTGTGTGCTCCACTTTTTCATTAAATTTAAGGACTTCTGGCTCTTGTTGAAGTGCTTTCAAACTGAGTGAAACTTTGTTGTTTTCAGCGTCAATCTCGATAATTTTAAGATCAAGTTTCTGCCCAACTTTTGCCACTTCATAAATGTTTTTCACATAAAAATGTGATGCTTCTTTGATGTGAAGCAATCCCTCCATTCCATCACCAAAGCCAACGATTGCGCCAAAAGGCAGAATTTTTTTGACCTCGCTTTGCACAATGTCTCCCACTTTGAGTTTTTTAATTTTATTTGTCATAGGGTTGTCTTGCAGAGCCTTAAAACTGAGTGCAACTCGCTTATTTTCCCTGTCGCATCTAATCACTTTAAAATCATAATTTTTGTCGAGTTCAAGCACTTCGCTTGCAGTTTTAGACTTGTCCCAACTCACTTCGCTGTTGTGCACCAAGCAATCCACACCATTCACATTCACGAAAGCACCAAAGTCTGTGAAGCGAACAACTTTGCCGTTCACAATCTTATTTTCAAAAATTGCCTGCCAAAAAGCAGTCTCATTGTCGTGTTTTTCGTTTTCTTCACATGCTCTTATTGATGCAATAATCTTTTGAGATAAAAGTTCAATCTCGACCACGACCGCCCTAACTTGTTTGTTGACATAGTTCTCAAAATTGTTGTCAACATGCCTGATTGAGATCTGGCTGAAAGGTATAAAAACCTCAAAACTTCCAAGGTTTGAGATGAGTCCTGCCCTGTTGAAACTGACAATAATAAGATTGACCTCGTCGCCAACTTTAAGCCCATTCACCATCTCGTTTCCAAGTTTCAAATCGTCTGCTTTTTTCTTTGAAAGCACCACGGCGCCACTCTCATCTTTTGTGATAATGATGATTGCGTCAAAGACATCTCCCACTTTTAAACCGGAAATTGCGTCGTTTTCCTCATCGCAAAAAGGGATAAAACCGTCTTTTTTGCCACCAATATTAAGAAGAAGCCCAGTTTTGAGCCTTTCAACCACAGTCGCCTGCACTTTAGCACCAATTCTAAACCTTGTGAATGTTCTGTCGATGCTGTCTAAATCAAATTTCTCGTCCATTATAATTTTCTCCTAACTAATATTATAGCAAAAAAAAGGAAAAATAAAAAACAAATTTAAGATAATTTATTTTTTGATTTTTTCACTCGCAAGTTTTTTTAATATTTTTTTCTCATTCACAAAATTTTCATACTCATTTTTTAGCCCCAAAATATTATTTTTTAAGATATTTTGTGCTTTTAAAAGAGCGTCTTTGTCAAGTTTTTTGTCATAAAACTCAGTCAGTTCAAAAGGTTTTCCAACAAGAATTATATTTTTCTTAAAAAATCTGTGTTTTTTAACGATAAAACAAGGAATGATGGGCGTTTTAGTTTTAATGGCAAAAAGGCACGCACCACCTTTGACCTCATCGTTTTCATAAAACTCATCTTTTCTCGTTCCCTCTGGGAAAATGGCAATGTTTTGCTTTTTATTTATGACATCATAGACGGTTTTTGTTTGAGAAAGTGATAGTCCCTTTTTCCTGTCAAAGCCAATTCCGCCAAAAATCCTCATAAAATAGCCAATAAATTTGTTTTTAAAAAGTTCAATTTTTGCAAGAAATTTGTTCCTTTTTGCGAACACCAAGTCAATTAAAATGGGGTCAAAATTACTTTTATGATTGCAAACAATGATGTAATTTTGTTTTTTGTCCACATTTTTTTTGCCAAACACCTTAAAAGGTGCAAAAATATTTATAACAACAAAAATGATGCAATATGCAATCCAATAAATCATTTTTCCCTCCTCATTTTTTCAAAAATTTATATAATTATCAAAATTTCACATATATTTTTAAGATAAAAATATAAAAAAAAATTAAAAATAATCACCCGTTTTCTTTCAAATATTTTCCAGCCATAAAGCCAGTTGAAAGTGCAATATGAATGTTAAAACCGCCTGTTAATGCGTCTAAGTCAAGCACTTCGCCCACAAAAAAAAGATTTTTGACGATTTTACTTTCCATATTTTTAGGGTTTATTTCTTTTGTGTCAACTCCGCCACTTGTCACGATGGCATAATCAAACGAATCAAGTTGCTTAATATTGTATTCAAAATTTTTTAATAAATCAATAATTTTTAGTCTCATTTCTTTTGTTAAGTCACAAACGGGCATTTTTTCGTCAAATTTTCCTTTCAAAATAAATTCATTAATCAAACTTGACGGCAAAAGTTCTTTCAAATAGTTTTTAAAAATCTTTGTCTTAAAAGTTGCAAAATCCCTGAGTAGTCTGTCGTTTAGTTGCTCTTTCGAAAGGGCTGGTTTTAAGTCAATGGACAACTTTGCTCCTTTCAAATCTTCCCTTGTTATGAAACTACTCAGTGTCAAAACAGCGGGTCCACTTACGCCAGTTTGCGTGAAAACCATCTCGCCAAATTGAGAGAAAGTTTTATCTTTTAATTTCACTGTCACGGAAACATTTTTAAGTGAGAGCCCGTTCAAATCTTCGCCCCTAAAACTTTTTAGAATAATAGGCACAAGAGCAGGCTTTGGCACAATAATGGAATGTGAAAAAGAACGTGCAAAAGTGAGTCCGTCTCCGGTTGAGCCAGTTGAAGAGTAGGATTTTCCGCCCGTTGCAATAACGACTGCGTCGCAAAAGAAGTCTCCTTTTTGCGTTGTCACAACAAAGCCCCCCACATCAGTCTTTTTAATTGATTTAACAAGCGTGTTCAGCATAACTTTAACGCCATTTTCAAGGGAAATTTTCTCAAAAACTCTTGTCACGTCACTTGCTTTGTCGGAGTCTGGAAACACCCTGTCGCCCCGCTCCACTTTTGTTTTGAGATGATGATTTTCAAAGAAATTCACAGCGTCTTTTGGTGAAAATGAGTTCAAAGCACCATAGAGAAATTTACCATTTCTCACAACATTTTTTAAAAATTCTTCTTTGTCACAAAGGTTGGTGAGATTGCACCTGCCCTTGCCGGTGATGAAAAGTTTTTTGCCCAACTTTTCATTTCCGTCGAACAAATAGACTTCATTTTTTGCATTTTCACTGCAAATGCTTGAACACATAAGCCCCGCAGGACCGCCACCAATTATAATTATCTTCATCTCTTAATTATATCAAATGTTTTTTGTTTTGTGAAATTTTTAAACATAGATTAGTTTTAAATACAAAAAAACTAAAATATTTGAGAGAAAATAAAAAAGGCAAACTAATTTGCCAATTTATCCGCTTCTCTCACAAGTGCCTTTAAGTGACTAATTTCGTCCTCTTTGAGTGGTCTTTTTTCACCACGCATAAGCCCGCCAAGTTTGATGCCCGCCATAGCCACTCTTTTAAGGAAGATGACTTCCCTGTGGATTGCCTCAAACATTCGCCTGATCTCCCTGTTTTTCCCTTCAAAAATGGTCACTTCGAGTTTTGCAATGTTGTCTTTAAACGACATAAGTTCCACCTTGCATTTGCCATATCTCTCGCCGTCAACGACGACGCCTGCACGAAGCACCGCCATCTCGCTTTCTTTCACTTCGCCCTCAACCTTCACCACATAAGTCTTTGGAATTTCGAATTTTGGGTGAGAAAGGACATAGGTTAAATCGCCGTCGTTTGTTAAAAACAGCAAGCCCTCAGTTTCATAATCGAGACGCCCCACGGGGAAAACTCGCTTGTCAAGGTCGGTGATGAGGTCCAAAATGGACTTTCTATCTCTATCATCGCTCATCGTCGTTACATATCCCTTTGGCTTGTTGAGCATATAATACACATTTTCTTGTTTAAGGGTTATCTCAACATCGTTAATCAAAACTTTGTCGTTTTCAACATTTATATCCGTCGCTAAATCGGTCACGACAGCGTCGTTCACTTTCACAAGTCCGTTTTTGACGAATTCTTCGGCTTTTCGTCTTGAACAAACACCGCAACTTGAAATAAATTTATTTATTCTCATTAAAAATCACTACCAATTTTCCAAGATTTTTTTCAATTCTTCTTTTGAGTCAACACTTTCGACTCCTTCAATACTACACAGTTTCTCTTCAATAATCAAGGCATTATCATAATATATTTTTACACTGCCCAAAACCTCGTCTTTTTTAATGGGAGCACTCAAGACTTTTTGGTAGTCATATTCCACGGTGTATCTTGAAATATCTTTTTCTTTCACCACAACAGAGTATCCATTTTTGTTGTAAAGCCTGACGGAAGACGTTTTTCCATTTTCCACCGACACGTCGTCCACAAACTTATAACTTGGCAAAATTTCATAATATTGATATTCATCAAGTGCTTTTTTTAAAAGAACAGCACTTTCTTCAAACATTGGTCCACAGTTTAAGACAACGCAAACCACCTGCGTGTCCCCTTTTTCACAGGCAGACACAAGGCATCTCCCCGCATTTTTTGTGTAGCCAGTTTTCACGCCAACGCAACCTTCAAGGCTTGAAAGCAGTTTGTTTTTGTTGATGAGCGTCCTGCTTGTGTTGTACTGTGTCGCCAAAATTTTGTGGCTTTTTGTTGAAACAATCTCTTTAAACACAGGGTTTTTCAACGCAAAACTCGTTATTTTTGCAAGGTCGAGTGCTGTGGAATAGTGGTTGACATCGTTCAACCCGTGAGGTGTCACAAAGTTGCTGTTTGTCGCCCCACACTTCTGTGCCGTTTCATTCATCAAATATGCAAATTGTTGCAAACTGCCACCCCCAATTTCAAGCGCCAAAGTTTCCGCAGCGTCGTTTCCCGATTGAAGCATAAGCCCGAAGAGTAAATCTAAGATGGAGAGTTGCTCGTTCTCTCGTAAATAAATGGAACTGCCCTCGACAAGTGTCGCACTTTTTGGAACCGTAATAATCTTATTCAAATCTTCACAATTTTCAATGACTGTGAGTGCACACACGATTTTTGTCGTGCTTGCAATCGGCAACTGCTCCTCTTCATTTTTGGAATAAAGAATGGTGTTGTTTGTCGTTTCAATCACCACCATACTCTGTGCCGAGGTGTTTTCACTTCCAACATTAGAACTTGCGTAGCATAATTTTTGCCCGCCACCGTCAAAAATTCCACTGCTAAAAAATAATGAAAAAACAAAAAAACTTAGGCAAGAAATTATAAAAAACTTATTTAATATTTTCTTCATTTTCCACCTACTTCACTGTTTTTGCGATGCTACTCACCACATCAATAATCTTTTCAAGGTTGTTTCCACTTTCCACTTTGATAAAAGTTACATTGCCACCGGTCACGCATAAAAAGCCGATGGGCGTGATGTTGCACCCGCCACCGCTTCCGCCTGTGAAAGGATAACCAAAGTTCGACGTTTTCTTTTTAACGTTGATTTCTCCGCCACCAGAAATGAACCCCACCGACACTTTTGAGATTGGAATGATTATGCTTTCCCCTTGCGTGATGGGCTTTCCCACGATTGAATCAACATCAATCATGCCCTTCAAATTTTTAAGCGTTTCTTCCAGAACACCCTTAACATTATTTGTTGTTTCCATATTGTTTTTCCCCTTTTTTAAGTTTGATTATGATGGCAAAAATAAAGCAATATAAAATAACGAACAAATTAATTGAAATGCTCGTTGTGTAGCCCAGTAAAAAATTACTCTCAAAATAGTCGGGAAAAAAGGCAAATGAAAACTTATCCACGTTTTTTTTCTCACACAGTAAACTCCCACCGATTGAAGAGGCAATGTTCAGCCCTGAACACAGCATACTCGTCATAAAAGCGTTTTCATAAAGCCCAATCCTCCCCATAAATCGCAGGTTGCTGACGTTAAGATTGTTTAAGAGCAAGATGAAAAAAATCTCTTTAAACTTATTTTGACTTGTCAAGTCGGCATAATAAATGAAACTAATTTTCTTTTTTTTGTCCTTAACAAAAATCTTGTTTATTAAAAATTTAAACTTGAAAAGGGAAATAATAAACGAGAAAAATAATACGCTCAAAGTGCCTTTGTTTTTTAAAAAATCAAAATTAATTTTGCACTTTAAAACAAGTGGCAAAAAAAGCAGAATGTTAAAAATTAAAAGAAGTATAAGAAAAATTCTCATACTTCTATTATTTGAATTAATTAAAAAAAAATGTGTTTATTATCAATTTATTTTAAAGTTTTTTATTTTAATTTAAAATTAAATTCTTCCAACATAGTGACTTTTGCCTTGAAGAATGCTCGCTGTATATTCCCTTGTGATTTTGTATGGAATGGTGGAAAGCGTGACGCCGTCATCGCTGAGATTGCTGTTTGCTAGCCAAAGCCTGACAGTTGATTCCCCTGCGTTATATGCCGACAAATATACCTGCTCGTCCACAAATTTTGTCCTTAAATAGTCGAGATAAAAGCACCCATATCTTATGTTTGTCTCTGGGTCATACAAGTTTTCTTCCAGATATTCTTCGTCTAGTTTATCGGCAATAAAAGCCCCAGTCGTTGAGGTTATTTGCATCAAACCGATTGCACCTTTTGTGGAAACGGCGTTTGTGTCAAAACTGCTTTCTTCATTAATCAAACTGCACACAAGTGTTTTATCCAGAGAATAAACCTCTGTATATTTCAAGATGTATTCTTGATATCTCACAGGATATTTCACCTGATAAAAAACGAGAGCCCCGCCAATGATGAGTGCAATGCAAACGAAAAATGCAACAAAATATCCAACTTTTCTTTTCTTTTTTGTTTTCATATTTCTATTTTATGATTATTTTTAAAATTTATTATTTTTTTTAAATTTTTTTATTTTTACTTTAATAAAATGTCTCTTCTCATTTTTTTTTGTTTAAACTTTAAAAAATGTTCTTAAAAAATTGTTAGCAATCAAACCAAGTTCTTCCGGAATTAACTTCAACTGTGAGTGGCACACTGAGTTTCACTGCACTTTCCATCTCTTCTTTTAAGATTTTTGCCACCTCTGCAATCTCTTTTGAAGGGGCGTCAATAATTAGTTCGTCGTGGACTTGCAAAATGAGTTTGCTTTGAAGATTTTTCTCCTTCAAACTCTTATAGACATTGATCATTGCAAGTTTAATGATGTCGCTTGCAGAGCCTTGAAGTGGCATATTCATTGCCACCCTTTCGCCAAATTGGCGGGTGTTGAAGTTTGGAGAAAGCAGTTCGTCAACTTTCCTGCGTCTGCCAAAAATTGATTGGGCAAACCCCGAAGTTTTAGCCATTTGGACATTATTGTTCATATATGCTTTTATCTTTGGATAGTGCTCAAAATATTCTTCAATGTAAATTTTTGCTTTCTTTCTTGAAGTGCCGATGTTTTGTGCCAGCCCAAACTCCGAGATGCCATAGATGATTCCAAAATTCACCGCCTTTGCCATTCTTCGCATCTTTGGAGTGACGTCTTTAAGGTCGCAATGGAAGACTTCACTTGCTGTAAGTGAGTGAATGTCAATGTTGTTTTTAAAAGCGTCAATCAATTTTTCATCTTGGCTTAGATGTGCCAAAAGTCGCAGTTCAATTTGCGAATAGTCGGCACCGATGAGAACCCCGTCAGCATATCTTGTCACAAACATTTTTCGCAGATTTTTGCCCTCATCATCTCTCACTGGAATGTTTTGCAAGTTTGGCTCACTTGAAGAAAGCCTGCCCGTTGCAGTTAAAGTTTGATTGAAACAAGTGTGGATTAAGTTTGACTCTTTGCTGATAATTTTTTCATATGGCTCGACATATGTTGTCAAAATTTTCTTTATCTTTCTATAACGAATTATTGCAGGAATAATGGGGTGAAAGTCATACAATTCTTCCAAAATTTCCGAACTTGTGGAGCGTTTTTTATTGTTAAAAACAGTCAGTTTTAATTTGTCAAAAAGTAAGGTTGCGAGTTGTTTTGGCGAATTGACATTAAAATTTTTGTATTCTTCATCAACATTTTTTTCTTCTTGAAGTTTGTTTTTATTTTCAGAAAATGAATGGAATTTTTGAGCAGTTTCATTGTCTTTTTTTTCACTAAAAATCAAATCACCGTCATTCTCTTGAACAATATTTTTCTCGCCACTTTCGTCATTTTTTGAAGTGGAAAATGCAAGCCGTTTAATTGTCTGCTCCATCTCGACAGTTTCAAGTTCATAGCGTTTTTTCAAGTCTTTTAAAACAATTGGGTCAACATTAAAGCCAACCTGTTCCATGTCAAACAAAACATCGATGAGTGGGAATTCAATGGAATAATAAAGGTCTTTCAATTTTGCTTCTTCAAGGTCTTTTTCCAAATAATCTTTCAGGTAAAACAGGTTCAAACTGCCATATTCAGCGTTTAATTGATAGTGTGCAAGCATATTTTCACGGCTTGCATTTTGCACTCCTGCAACAAGCAAATAGTATGCCAAAGTGGCATCGAAGTCAACGCCGACAAGAGAAATATTCCCGTAATTTTTCAGGAAATGTTGTGTTAATTTGCTGTCAAAAAGGCATTTTTTTATGCTTTTTTCTTCAAAAATTGGGGCAAAATATTGCAAAATTAAACTAATTTTTTGAGAATTTTCAAGCGTTTTTTCGCTTCCGCTTTCATCTTTTGATGAATTGTTTAGTGTTGAATTTTCTTCTTCTTTATAAGGTGCCAAACTTTTTTCTTTCTCGTCAATTTGAGAAAATAAGTCTGTTTGACTGTTTTTTGTGGTTAAATTTTTCTTGTTTGATGCGCTTAAAATTTGCTTAGTTGGGTTTAAATTGAGTTTTTCAAAAAAATTCCCCGCCAAAGAGGAAAAATTTATTAAAAATTCACAATTTTTGTCATATGAAAATGAGAATGATTTTTCATCGATGTCAAAATTAAATTTGCTTGCCTTTTTGATGTATTTCATCTGATTTTCAAGCATTTCAAAAGTGGTTATTTCCACTCTGTTTGCGTTATATTTCTCAAAATTTTTGTCAACCTTAATGTCACTAAAAAGGTCTGCCCTTTTTAACAATGAATTAAAATCATAGAGTTCAAAAAATTCGACAACTTCCTTTTTAAACGGAAAAGAATATTCCAAATCTTTTAACGTAATTCCAAGTGGAACGTCAGTTTTGATTGTGGCGAGTTCTTTACTTAGATATGCCATTTCCTTGCTTTCGAGCAACTTTTCTTTCAGTTTGCCCTTAACATTTTCAACATTTTCATAGACGCCGTCTAGCGACCCATATGTTTTCATCAGTTCAAGTGCGGTTTTTTCTCCCACGCCACGAACGCCCGGGATATTGTCACTGCTGTCGCCCATCAGTGCTTTTAAGTCGATGATTTGGTCGGGATTAAGCCCATATTCTGCATAAAAATTTAACTCATTTATGCTTTTAACTTCCGTAATTCCCTTTTTTGTGAGCCAAACTTCTGTGTTTGCGTTTATGAGTTGAAGTGCATCACGGTCGCCAGTTACAATGATGTTTTGCGTGTCAAAAAGTTTTGTGAGAGTGCCCAAAACATCGTCTGCTTCAAAATTTTGTTTCTCAATGAACGTGACATTCATCGCCTTTAACATTTGTTTTAGGATTGGAAATTGGCTTTTCAGTTCCTCGGGAGTTGGCTTTCTCGTCCCTTTATATTCTTTAAACATCTCATTTCTAAACGTTTTTTTGCCAAAATCTAAGGCAACTGCGATATATTTTGGCTTAACTTCAAGGATCGCCTTAATGAGAATGTTTGCAAAGCCATAGACGCCGTTTGAAAATTCACCTCTGCTGTTACTCAAAAGTGGCAGAGCATAGAAGGCTCTGTTGATCAGACTGTTGCCGTCGATGATAATCAATTTTTCTTTCATAATTCTTCCCTTTTAGCACAATCTTTTGTGCTTAGTGCAGTTTTTAGCCAAAAAAACCTGAAATTTTGTGCCAGTACTATGCAACTTAACTCGATGTTGTTTCGTCAAGATAGGTTGCCGACAGGTCTGCAAGGTGAAATAAAATTGCAATTGGATATTGATAAAAAGCATTTGAAAGGTCATAACTTCCACCCAAAACTCTCGTGTCAAACCCACCCATATGCCAGTTGATTGCCATCGCTTCTTCCCTTGTGAGTTTCATATAGCCAGAAATCATATAGACTGACTTTTCGCCGTGCCCATAAGGGAGAGTGGAGTCGTTAAAAGCGTAGTAGGCTTGTTTTGTCCATTCGCCATTCACTTTGACATTCCTATAATCAAGTTTGTAGTTGTCAATCTTACACAAATCGTGCAAAAGTGCAATGACAGCGATGCTTTCGTTAGATATTTTGTGCGAAAAATTCTCGCCATATTCATTTTTTAAAAGTTTCAAAAATCTCTCGTAAACAAAAATGGAATGCTGGCACAGCCCACCTTCAAAATTGGAATGAAATTTTGTGCTGGCAGGCGAAGTGAAAAAATCTGAATTTTCAATGTAGTCAAGCAGTTCGTTTGAGCCTTCTCTTTTTATATTTTCCTTAAAAATTTTGACATATTTTTCTTTTAATTCTTTCACATTAATCTTTTCTTCCATATTTTTTCCTTTTGTTTTATTTATGTTAGCACAATTTTAAAATAATGTCTAAAAATTTGATGTTATAAGGCTAAAAAATTAAAATTTTTACAAAAAAAATTGAGGTTTCCCCCAATCTTTGTTTCCATTACATTTTTTTTGCAATTATTCTTTTGCAACTGTTTTTGTGGCTTTTTCTTCGCTAACAACTTCTGCTTTCTTTGCAACAGGCTTTTTCACAGGCTTTTTAGCAACTTTTTGTGCAGGCTTTTCTTCGACAACTTCCACTTTCTTTGGCAAAACAACTTCTGGTTGTTTGTTTTTTGCCTTATCGAGCATAATGTTTAGTCTTGCAATCTTTCTGCTGGCGTTGTTTTGGTGAATGATTCCCTTGCTTTTTGCGGAATTGATGTAGGACACGATGTCACTTAGCATTGACTTCGCTTTGTCTGCGTCATTTGCAACAACGACTCTAAAATTCTTAATCATAGTGGTCATTGTGGACCTTATATATCTATTCTCCTCTCTCTTTCTTGCAATAACAGAAACTCTTTTTTTCGCTGAATTAGTTTTTGGCATTTCTGACTCCTTTTTTAATACTCGTCAATTCTATCATAGTAAATTTTAATTTGCAACACTTTTTTGGCACATTTTTATTTTTTTAAAATATTTGCAACTAGGTAATTAATGGCGTTTTTGCCCTCCATTTGCCCGCTTTTTGCCATAAACTCAACTTGCAGGCAAAGGTCAAAAATTTCTTTCAAACTCTTTTGCGAAAAAAGACTCGTTTGTTCGCTGTATTTTGTGATGGCATATTCTTTAATCCCGAGCATTTCAGCGAGTTCTTTCTTTGAAAAATCACTGCGTGACACAAAAAACAGCCGACGGAAATGGTTTGAAAGTGTGGAAATGATTGAAATGGGTTGCTCTTTATTTTTGAGCATTGCGTCAATCAACGAATAAACTTTGTTGGCATCTTTTTTTGAAAGTGCGGTTGTGAGGTCAAAAATCACATAGATAAGGCTTTTCGTGATGTTGTTTTCGATGTCCTCTTCGGTGATAATTTTGCTGTCGCAAGACATCTTGATTGATGACATTTTTATAATCTCGGTGTCCAACTTTGTGATGCTGTAGTTGCAACTGTCGAGCATTTTGTTGATGCAACTGTTTTCAATCTGCAGTCCACTCTTATTGAGCCTGTTTTTTAGGAACATAAAGAGAAAATTATTTGACACTTTTGTGCAGTCAATTTCAACCGCACTGTTTTTTAAGGAGTCGAAAAACTCACTTTTGTTTGTTGAGAAAAAGACAAGACAGGTGCTTGGATTTGGGTTTTGCAGATACTTTTGAAAGACATTTTTCTCACTCTCATTTTTTTTGCCAAGATAGTCGTTGACGACGACAAGCCTATGCTCGCTTTGAAGTGGCAGGACTTTGCAACTGTCAATAATATCCACGGCACTTCCCTTAAAATCATCTGCAAAAATTTTCTTATTAAACTCCGTAAGAGTCAAATTTAGGGCATTTTCGATTGATTTTAGTGCCGAAACCGTTAAAAAACTTTCCCCGCCATTGATTATATATGCGGGCAAAATTTTAGTTTTTAAGTCATCTTTTAGCGTTTCGTAAATCATTTTTCTCCTTTAATCAACAAGATAAAGTTGATCTGATGTTGAGTTAAAATAGTAAGAATTTGCATCAATTTCATCTGTCCATTCAAAGCAATATTCACTTTCTAATAGTTTAGCACAATTTAGCGTATAGTCAAAATTTGTTGAGATAAAAGTTTTTAGAGTTTGGCTTAAAGTTGTGTTTGCGATGAAAAATACAACTTTTTCTGAATGAATTTCAAGGCAAAGAGCAAATGGCGAAGCGTCAAAATCAAAATATTTTATGGCAAAAAAGTCGTCAACAACAATTTTTTGGTCGTCATTGCACATTGTTTCAAAGCCAAGCGACAAGAGCCCTGCTTCGTGTGTGCTGTTTTTAGGAAGATAAATTTTGGGGGAAAAATCCCATAAATATCTATAAACTTTAGTTGATTCAAAGTTTGAATTTGAAAGCATAATTATGCCAGATAAGGTTGAGATGTTCATTTTTTCAAGTTCTTCTGCAATTTCTTTACTGTTGTTTAAGTCGGGTTCAACCAGATAAAATTTGCTTTGTTTTGTGGCAAAAAGTGTGCCTAAGGAACTCTCGAATTCGTAGAATTTGAAATAATTCTGCGAACTTGATGCGGGGATTGAGCCCAAAAAAATTGTGAGAATAAATATAAAAAACAGTGTAGAAGCAAGCAGAGTTTTGTGTGAAATGTTAAGCAAAAAATATTTGCTTAAAATTAAAAACGAAAAGTAGAAAATCATTGTCGAAACGAGGCTTATCTCGGGCGTTAAGATTTTGTTTGCGGGCAATAGACCCACAAGCGAGATAATGAATAAAATGATGTCGAGCAGTGCTTTTGGAGCAACATACAAAAAAGACAAAAATGGGAAAATGAGCACAAAAAAGTTTACGACAAAAAGGAGTGAATACATTATTGAGAAAATTGGCAAAACAACAAGGTTGAAAAGAATTGACCACGTTGGGACGAAGCCATAGTAGGTTGCAAGAATGGGCAAAATCATAAGTTCTGCTGAAATCGTAGTGAGAATGGGCAGAAGAAAAGCATATATTTTCTTGCTCTTAATGGCAAATTTAGCCGATAAAGCAATTAATATTATGCCAAAGACAGAAGCAAAACTCATCTGGAACCCAAGGTCAAAAATGCTTGTGGGGCTGAAAAGCAAAATTAAAATGCCCGCAAGCGAGATGGAATTTAATATGTCACTTTTGCTGTGAAACATTCCCGCCAAAATGACGACAAGAGCCATTATGCTCGCACGAAGGACCGACGAAGAAAAGGAGCAAATGGTGCAAAAACACAACAAAAAGCAGAGGGTAATTATGAATTTGACATACTCTTTAAGGTGTGTTTTGTTAAGAAGAAAAATGAGCAACATCACAATTAATGCAACATGCAGACCCGACACGGAAAGCACGTGAATCACTCCCGCAAAGGAAAACAATTCTAAAATTTCAGCGGAAGTGGAAGATTTGTCGCCATACAAAATGCTGTAAACAAGGTTCCCTCTTGTTTCGCCAAGGTTTTCAATCAAAAGCGATTTGTTGTAGCTTTGAAATTTTTCGATGAGATTGCTGTCGTCTTTTAAAAAAGTTATTGAAGTGTAGTTGACCGAATTTGTCTCATATTTTATGTTCCATTTGAGATAAAAAGTGCCCAAATTTCCAAATTCATCTTTTATTTCAATGCAGGAAAGTCTGCATGAAAAAACAATCTGGCTGTGAATGGAAAGTGCGAATTGCTCGGTGTCATAGACATTTACCCCAACACTCACATTGCCACCCAATGCGGAAGATGTGTTGTCCTCCAAAAGAACAGTGGCATTTGAAAGAGTCAAATAGTAAAAATTGTCATTCACATCAGTAATTTTTTCAATTTTTGCCGTGATTGTCACAGTTGTGTTTGAAAAAGTGTTGTCATTATAGTTTGACAGAAAAAAGTAGGTGTAAAGTGAAGATGAAAGAAAAAAAATCGCAGAAAAAACAAGTAAAGCATATCGTTTTTTCACAGCAACAAAAATTAAAAAAGCAAGCGGAACAATGAAAAAGAAGAGGTAAAACAGCGAATTTGTGAGTTCAAAAGAAAAATAGATGCAAAGGACACCTATAATAAAAATGAAAAACAGTGGTCTAAAATTGAACAATTTTTTAAACTTTATCTTTTCATTCATTTCACTAAGAATACATCAATCGACTTTTTTAGTCAAAATAAAATAAAAAAATTACTATTTTTTTGAGAATTATTTTTTAAAATAATTTTACACAGAATTTTTAATTTTGTTATTGATTACTTTCTTTGTTTTTGATATAATGACTAAGCAAAAATAAATTTTTTAACAAAAGTTGTGCTTCAAACAACAAAACTTTTTTTCAAAAACCATTTTTGCCATCATAGTATAATGGTTAGTACACTGGCCTCTCAAGCCGGCAATGCGGGTTCAAATCCCACTGGTGGTACCAATTCTGGGGTGGCAACAAAATTGTTACATTGTTCGCAAAGATAAACTTTGCTCTGCAATTACAATTTCGTTTCCCCTCCCACTCCCCCTTCGATTTTAGGTCTCATTAAAAAAGTTTTTCAAACATTTTTAATGAAAAATTATATTTGACTAACGTCAAATGAAATTACTTCGTAATGATATTGCTGACGCAATGATATTTTCACTTCGTGAAAATTATGGTCAAATATTATATCATTATGAGTGAAACGAATAATATCATTTGCAAAGCAAATATCATTTTTGATTTATCAAAAATTTCATTAAAATATTTTAAACTTGCTATCAAATTTCTCGTTCTTCGGTGACGCCATCTTTGAAACCACATGGAGTTTTGCAGGTGTAATTTGGGAATGTGCATCTTGAGCCTTTTGTGTATTGTTCCAGTTCTGTTGCTCGGGGGTGATTGCTCGCTTTGAGTTCATTCACATATTTTTTGAGTGTTTCATTTGTCTGCTGGTTGATTTCAAGTTGGGCAAAGGTGCATTTTCGCTCTAACATTTTAAGCACAAAATCGTCAAATTTGCCATACTCGCTGATATTCACAAGCATTCCTTGAGGAAAAATATGTGCTTGCTTTTCGCAGTCGTTTTCCCATTCTTGTGTCAGACTCTTGCTTTCTCTTATGATTGGTGGAATGTAAAATTCATTTGTATCTAACAAAGAAATATTATATGAAAGTGTCCTATGTCTTTGGGCTTGGGCAAGTTGGGCAAAAGAACCCTTGTATGTTGTTGCATAGACATCTCCAAAATGTTCCTCTGGGGTGTAGCCTTGTTTTAAGAAAGATTGTTCTCTATTTTTATCATTTTGAGAAAGTTTGTCGTCTATGTAGTTACATTTTTCAATCGCAGAGCAAAAATCGTTCATTGCAGGAACTAACTCTGTGAAGAAAATGCTTTGGTTTTCCCTTCCAATTTCACTTTTCAAAAAGGCATAGATTAAATTAAGTTGCCTGTAAGTTGTGGTGTAAATCATTGAAGTTGGGGTGAAAACGGAGATTAGATATCTTGCATTTTCCTGTGCTAGTTTTTCAATTTTACTGTCTGTGAAAAAAAGTGGGAATTTGTTTTGATATTTTTCTTTGATTAATTTTTTATAAATTTCAAGCCATTTGTCATATAGTTCTTGCTCTTCTTTTAAAATCATCTTGGTGTATCTGGCAGATTTTTCGCTCGTTGAATACATTTTCTCGTTGTTGAGTAGCATTGCAAGAGCCTTTGGAATGTCGCTGATTGAAAGGCTCAAACTTGAATGGTCATAAACGCTGTGGTGAAAACTATCTTTTGTCTGTTTAATTCGCCTTTCAGTTTTTTCGCAAGGCTCATTTAAAATGTCCTCGTAATTTCCGGGCATATAGCAAACACCGGCAGAATGTCCACCAAGATTGTCAAATTCCTCTTTTGAGGCGATAAAATTTGGGTGAGTTGATGCAACGATATCTATTTTCATAAAGACTCCTTTTTTTCTTTCCAAAAAAATTATAACACACCAAAAAATTATATTCAATATGAATTTTTGAACAAAAAATATTTTAAAAAAGCATAACTTTTCCTATATCTTTCTAAAGGTTTAATGTTAAATCTTTGTTAAATTTTGCATGCCAAATGGACGGTTACTTTATCAAAATTTTATAAGTCAAACTTGATGTGAATTTCTTTAAGTTGCTTTTCGGTGACAGTGTTTGGTGCGCCCATAAGTGGGTCTTGTGCGGACTTGTTCATTGGGAAAGCGATGACTTCTTTGATGCTCTCTTCGTTTGTCAAAAACATCAAAACTCTGTCAAAACCAAGGGCTGCGCCTGCGTGAGGAGGTGCTCCAAACTTGAAAGCATTGAAAAGTGCGGGGAATTTGTTTTCAACCACATCTCGAGGATAGCCTGCAAGGCGGAAAGCCTCCACCATAATCTCTGGGCTGTGGTTTCTTACCGCTCCGCTTGCGAGTTCGACCCCGTTCATCACAAGGTCATATTGATAGGCGAGAATTTCAAAAGGATTTTTGCTCTTTAAAGCGTCCATTCCCCCTTGAGGCATCGAAAAAGGGTTGTGCGAGAACTCAACTTGCCCGTTGTCGCCCTCTTCATAGAAAGGAAAATCGACGATAAAACAAGGCTTGAAGCAAGTTTTGTCGATGAGATTAAGTTTGTCGCCAAGTTCATTTCTTAAAAAACCTGAAATTTTTAAGGCTTTAATTTTTTTCTCGTCGGCAACTATGAAAAGTGTGTCGCCTTCGGCAAGAGAAGCAGTGTTGATAAGGTTTTTGATATCTTTTTCAGTGAGATATTTGCTGGCAGGTCCAGTCAAAGTCTGCCCTTCAAATTTAAGATAAATCAACCCGCCACCGCCCTGATTTTTCACAAAAACTGTGAGAGCGTCAAAAAATCGCCTCCCCATTTCATTTGCTTTTGCCTTAATTCCAAAAATGTGACGCTTGTTAAATAGCGAAAATTCGCTTTTATTCAGCACTTCTGTGAGGTTAATAAGAGTGAGCGGGTTTCGAAGGTCTGGCTTGTCCGAGCCGAATTTTTGCATTGCGTCGTTAAATTTTATTCGTGTGAAAGGTGGTTTGTCCATTTTAAGAGTGGAAAAATGGGTGAAAATGTTGTATGCCAACTCTTCCATCACTTGCAAAATGTCGTCTTGCGTGGCAAAACTGGATTCAAAGTCAATTTGATAGAAATCGGCGGGACTTCTGTCGGCACGCGCGTCCTCATCTCGAAAACAAGGTGCAATTTGGAAATATCTTGGAAAACCGCTGACCATTAAAAGTTGCTTAAACTGTTGTGGACTTTGAGGCAAAGCGTAAAAATTGCCGGGGTTCATTCTGCTTGGCACCAAAAAATCTCTGGCACCCTCAGGGCTGGACGAGGTGAGAATGGGAGTTTGCACTTCCAAAAATTCAAAATTGTTCATCTGCTCCCTGACATAATTTAGGAGTTTAGAGCGAAGAATTATGTTTGAATAGTTTTGCTCATTTCTAAGGTCAAGATAGCGATATTTTAGCCTTGTATTTTCATTTTGTTCTCTTGCTTTTGAAATCTCAAAAGGCAGTGCTTCACTGCATTCACCCAAAACTTCAAGGCTCTTTGCCACCACTTCAATCTCCCCTGTTTGCATCTGCTCATTCACATTTTTTTCGCCACGGGAACGCACGAGTCCAGAAATTGACACGACGGTTTCTTTATTTATGTTTTTCACGAGATTTTCGTCTTCAAAAAACACTTGAACGACGCCAGTTTGGTCACGAAGAGTGAGGAAAGTGAGCCCGCCCAATTTCCTTATGCTATTCACCCAACCGGCAATCTTAATTTCTGCGCCGATGTGTTTTGCAGAAATTTTGCCACACATATGGGTGTGATAGATGTTGTTTTTAAGGCTAATCATATTTATTTACTCCCTAAAAAAATGCAATTTTAATTAAAAAATTAAACTTTTTTATATATTTTTAATACAAAAAATTATACTATTGTAGGGAAAAAAAGTAAATACATTTTACTCATTTCTCGCAAATATTGCCCTAAAACTCCTCATATTTTGGTCAAACAACACAAGATATTTTAATATGTATTGACTTTTTTTGACAATAATATATAATATTATTAAATAAATGGAGGTTTGTGATGGCAAGTTTTTATGACAAATCATCAAGAAAAACTCTTAAATCAAAGATTGTCAAATCTGGCATTGTTGTGGCAACTGCTGGTGCCATTCTTTTTGGCGTTTTGTTTGGTGGACAAATCTATAACTCTGCAGAGGAAATCTATTCAAACAGCAAAGACAGAGTCGTGGCAACTCTTCAAGATTTTAAAGATTCCCTCAAAAATGAAAAAATAAAAATTGCAAAAACAAAATCAAGTTCAATAATTAAAGTTACGATTTGTGACACAGATAAATCGCAAATGCACACCCTTAAATTGTTTGAAGATGACAACTCTATAAACGCAGACAAATCTGGGAAAAATGTTTCAGGGACGCAGACAATCACTTTTAAAGAATATAACAAAGTTGCAGACAGTCTTTTGTCTCAAAAAAACCCAGAGGTTGATGTGGCAAAACAAACTGGTGAGTCAAGCCAAAAGCAACTACTTTCAAAACTATTTTAGATACTATGAAAAAAGTGGTTAGCATAAAACCATATTCCATAAAAGATTTCTGTGCTGAATTTTATAGAAATAAAATACTTGAAGATTTCACGAGTAATCCAAATCAAAACGCAAGTCTTGAATGGACAGATAAAAATGGTGTGACGACCAAAGGAGTGCTTAATTCTTCGCAACTTATCTCCCTTTTTGATGTCTATAAGAACAATCAATATGCATTTTATAACTTTGGTGGAAAGTCTTTCACATTTGGCAAAGACGGCCAAATTATTACAACATCAAAACACGGAATTGTTGTGAAAGATGATGTTTTGGAAAACTATTTAGACGCCACAAATTTTAAGCTAGGTGTGAATGTTCTCACTGCAAATTTAAACAGGGTCAATCCAACTCCTGCAATCACAAACCCAAACAATCCAAACATTATGATTTCTGCTGGAATTAACAACAATAACAACGATAACATGCGTTCATACTACAATTTTAAAGCGGGTTGTGATTTCCCGATTTCTAAAAACACTCGAAATTCTGTGATGGCGATGGTTTTTGGCGGACAAGACTTTTCAGAGAATAGTTCTGTTGTCGGTGCTGGGTTGCAAACCGTTGTGGAACATTTCTCAGAAAATGGCATTTTTGAATTTTCCGGTGGGATTGGATATTCGAGCAACAGCACTCTTTCGGGAAATGTTGGAGCAAGTTACACATTCCCTTCAAACAAAAACACCTTAAAAGTTTTCGCAGGAATTGATGCTCTTCACAACCTTCAAAATTTTGACAAATCAGTCTTAGGAAAATTGGGACTTTCCATCGAATTTGGTGGGAAAAATGGCAAAACAGTTTTTTTAAAAGATGGTTTTGAAAATTTTAACAACTTTGCTACAAACTATGATTTAAACAGGATTAATGGACAACTTCAAAATAATGGAAATGAACAAGGTGAAACACCAGACAAGCCAACAATAATCGGACCTATTGATGACGGACGTGGTGGAAAAGACACAGGGTTAGAACAAGGGCTGTGATTTTCAACAAAGCAAGAAAACAAAAAAAACACCCTATTTTTTAAGGTGTTTTTTTTATATAAAATGGGTTATATTAAAGAAAAAATAAAATATTAATCATAAATTTTTTTGTTTAAGTATTTTTTCAAGTCGGCAATTTTTATGCGTTCCTGTGCCATTGTGTCCCTATCTCTCACGGTGACGGACTCGTCGCTTAGCGTGTCAAAGTCCACTGTGACGCAACATGGCGTGCCGATTTCGTCGTGACGGCGATAGCGTTTGCCGATGCTTCCCGACTCGTCATAGTTGCAAACGAAATCTCTTTGAAGAGTTTTAAAAACGCTGGTTGCCTTTTCGCTGAGGTCCTTCTGCAGTGGCAAAACTGCCACTTTCACAGGGGCAAGCGAGGGCTTAATTTTAAGGACAATTCTCGTTTCGCCGTCGCTCAATTTTTCTTCGGTGTATGCACTTGCGATGATTGTGAGGAAAAGCCTGTCGGCACCAACTGAAAACTCGATGATGTATGGGATAAATTTCTCGTTTGTGACGGGGTCGACATAATTCAAATTCTTGCCCGAAAATTCTTGGTGACGGCTGAGGTCATAGTTTGTTCTGTTGTGAATGCCGTTCAGTTCTTCAAAGCCAAACGGAAAATGGAAAAGAATGTCCGTTGCGGATTTTGCATAGAAAGCAAGTTTGTCGTGGCCTTTAAACTTCAATTTTTCTGCGGGAAGCCCAAGAGATTTGTAAAATTCCATAACTTTTTCTTTATATTCTTCGAAATATTTTTCGTCCTCCCCGGGTTTGCAAAAGAGTTGATATTCCATTTGCTCAAACTCGATGGTTCGAAAAATGAAGTTTCCGGGGGTAATTTCGTTCCTAAACGACTTTCCAATCTGCCCAATTCCAAAAGGAATTTTCGCTCGCATTGCCCTCTGGACATTTAAAAAATTGACATATTCACCCTGACAAGTTTCGGGGCGAAGATAGATGACGTCGCCACTATCTTCGGTGACGCCACGCTTTGTTTGGAACATAAGATTGAAGTTTTTTATCTCTGTGAAGTCGCAAACTCCGCAATTTGGGCATTTGATTTTGTGCTCCACAATGTATTTGAACATCTCTTCCTTGCTCATCAAATCCACTGCCATCTCAACGCCATTTTTCCTGTTGTATTCTTCAATGAGAGAGTCGGCACGATGACGAGTTTTGCAGTTTTTGCAATCCATTTTAGGGTCGGAAAATGACTGAACGTGACCACTCGCTTCCCACACTCGTGGGTTCATCAAAATGGCACAGTCCAAGCCAAAACTATTGTCGTTTTTTGTGACAAAATAGTCCCACCAAGCCCGCTTTATGTTGTTTTTGAGTTCCACTCCAAGAGGGCCATAGTCCCAAGTGTTTGCAAGCCCGCCGTAGATCTCACTTCCGGCGAACACAAAGCCTCTGTTTTTGCAGTAGGCAACAAGTTGTTGCATTGTCAAATCTTCCATATTTCATTCCTTTTTTAAACTTTTAAGTTCTATTTTTTAAGTTAATTTAAAATGTTTTAAAATTATATTTTGTTAAGAAATATTATTTTTTTATTTTCTCCAAAATTTCTTTTGTCTGGCGAGCAATGCTCATTTCTTCATCGGTTGGAATGATGTAAACAGCAACTTTTGAAGAGTCTTTTGAAATCTTAAAATTCACTCCACGAGTGAAGTTTTCGTTTGCGTCTTTATCAAACTCTACGCCCAAAAATTCCATATTTTCCATCACGCCTTTCCTGATTTCTGCCCTGTTTTCGCCTGTGCCTGCTGAGAACGCAATCGCGTCCACTCCGCCCATTGAGGCGGCATATGCACCGACATATTTTTTGACTGAATAGATAAATTTTTGCATTGCAAGTTTTGATTTTTCATTGCCCTCGTTTGCAGTTTTTATGACATCTCGCATATCATTGCTAACTTCACTGAGCCCCAAAAGTCCGCTCTTTTTGTTGAAAATGTCTAAAATTTCGTGCACATTTTTGCCTGTTTTTTCCATTGCGTATTCCACAACGGCTGGGTCAATGTCGCCACAGCGAGTGCCCATCACAAGCCCTTCAAGAGGGGTGAAGCCCATTGAAGTGTCGATGCATTTGCCATATTTTATGGCACAAACACTTGCCCCATTGCCAAGGTGACAAGAAATCGTGCGGAGTTCTTCTGGTTTTTTGCCCATAGCAGAGGCAATTTCCTTCCCTATAAACTCGTGGCTCGTGCCGTGGAAGCCATATTTCCTTATGCCATAGTCTTTGCACCAAGAATATGGAACGGCATACATATAGGCATAATCTGGCATTGTTGCGTGAAAAGCGGTGTCGAAAATGGCGACATTTTGTTTGTTTGGCATAACTTCTTTACAAGCCTCAATTCCTTGAATGTTTGCGGGCATATGCAAAGGTCCAAGCGAAATGTATGATTTTAGGTCTTTCAAAACCCTGTCATTCACAAGGGTTGCTTTGTTATATTTTCCGCCACCGTGGAGCACCCTGTGCCCAATGGCTGAAATCTCGCTAAGTGATTTGATGACGCCAATCTCCTTATCCACAAGTGCTTTCAGCAAAAATTCGAGTCCTTCGGCGTGGTCCTTGAGGGGCTTTTGGATTTCAGTTGCTTTTCCATTTGCCTTGTGGGTGAGAACGGAGTTTTCGCTTCCAATTCTTTCCACAAGACCTTTGGCGACAAGACTCTCATCAGACATATTGATGAGTTGATATTTGATTGAACTGCTCCCTGCATTGATAACTAAGATTTTCATATTTTTTCTCCTGTTTTTTATTATTTTTGAATGAAATTTTGAGTGCTTTTTGATTGTTTTTGAGCATTTTTCGAGTGTTTTTTTGACCTTTTTTTGAGTGCAAATTTAAAAAAATTTCATTGTGCTTGCAAGCAAGTTATAGCCGTCATCACGACAATGTCCGCCACTTTACAGCCACGAGATAAATCGTTAACAGGCTTCTTGAAGCCTTGCATAATCACGCCAACCGCTTGAAGATGTCCAAAGCGTTCCATAAGCTTGTAGCCAATGTTCCCTGAGTTTAAGTCTGGGAAAATGAGAATGTTTGCACAGCCCGCCACCTTTGAGCCTTTCGATTTTATTTTTGCAACCTCAGGCACAAGCGCGCAGTCCAGCTGCATTTCTCCGTCGATGAGGAGTTTTTTGTCCGCATTTTTCACAAGTTCAATTGCGTTTCTAATTTTTAGGACACTTTCGTCTTTATCTCCCCCACTTCCAAAACTGGAAAATGAAAGCATTGCAACCCGCGGATTTATGGCGCAAAATGTCTTCGCCGACTGAACAGTTGCAAGCACAATTTCTTTCAACTCCTCGGCGGTCGGGTTGATGTTTAAGGCACAATCAGCGGAGATTATAACATTATTTTCGCCAAAATTATGCTTTTTTGTGCCGACTAACAGGACGCAAGACGACACGAGTTTGATGTCCTCTTTCGTTTTAATTATCTGCAAAGCGGGGCGAAGAGTGTTGGCTGTGGAAGTCTCGCTCCCACCAAGATAGCCGTCGGCGTAGCCCGTCACGACAAGCATTGAGGCGAAATAAAAATTATCCTTTAAAAGTTCGGTTGCTTGCTCCGTTGTCAGCCCTTTATTTTTGCGAATTTCAACGAGTTTCTCGATGAATTCACTCATAAGTTCACTGTTTTTTGGGTTGATGATTGTTGCCCCTTTAAGATGGCTTGACTTTGATAAGATAACCTTTTCGTCGCCAAGCAAAATCACGTTTGCAATTCTTTTTTTAAGCACAATTTCAACAGCTTTAATCACCCGTTCGCTTTTCTCTGCTTCGGGGAAAACAATGGTTTTATTTAATTTTTTTGCTCGTGTGATGAGTTCATTTACTTTAAACATTTTTCTCCCTTTAAAATTCTTTATAAATTTTATTACAATTAATATATATAATATTATAACAAACTCTTAATGTCTAGCATTTTTCGGGTTTTAAAAAATATTGTTGACAAAATATTTCACAAAAATATTTAATTTTGCATATTGAAAGTGTAATTTTAATATGTTATAATATGTCTAATTTTGTGAGGTGAAAAATGCTGTCTTGTGAAGTGGTTAAAAGAGTAAAAGGCTATGTTGACAACAAAGTTGGCGTGATGATTGATAAGTTTGGAAAACTTCAAGTGATTGATGTTGTTCGAAAGGACAATGATTCTTTTTCCTTTGAAAGTTATGATGAAAATATGTATAAGAATAATTCTTTACAAATTATTATCGATGATAAACTACCAAACAGGCTTTTTTTGACTAAGATTTCAACATCGAATGGACAATATCACAAAGGTCTTGGAACGAACGTAAACACTTTTGCAGAATTCTTTATGAAAGACATGCCATACAATTTTATTTATGGGATTTTTTCTCCCGGCTCATATGAAGTAAGAAGAGATTCTAATATTAATCAAAAAGATTATGATTTATGGGCAAGAAAATTTTATGCAAAAAACGGTTATGAAATTATTAACGAATATGACTTTTTACAGCACCCTGAAAAATATCCAAATCTTAGAAAAGAAGACTTTGAATGTCGTGATTTAGTGCTGAAAATTGTGGCAAAAGAAATCAACAAAGAGAAAAAAGAATTTGGTTTTAAAACAATCAATGGTGTGTTTGTGAAAGACAACGTGCCTGAACAAATTATGGAAGAGATTGACAGTTTGCAAATGTAAAAATATAAAAAAAAGAGAGTTTTAAAAATTCTCTTTTTTTTTGGGCTTTTTTTTGTTTAGCACACAGTTTTAAGTCGAATATTGTCGTTTTTTGTGCCATATAATATTTTTTTACGCTAAAAATTCTTGATTTAGATTTATAAAAAAATCAGTCTTTTAGCATTTTTAAAATCTCTGGAAGCATTTCCTTTGCAGTTTTTTTACCACATCTGATGGAAATCTTCGCATTTTTTTGAGTGAGTTTTGTGAAGGCGGTTTTTGGTTGCTCGATGTAGATGTGGACATCGCCCTTATCTTTGATGTTTTTCATTGTTTTTGACACGGTTAAATTCACCCCGCTCACTAAGATGTCAATGGCAGATTTTAAGTTGTTTTCCTTTTTATAGAAACTTGCGACATCGACGGATATAACCTTCTCCGCACCCAATTTTCGTGCCACTTTAACAGGCAGATTGTTGCTCAAACCGCCATCGACAAGCACCATATTGTCCTTTTTTACTGGCTTAAAAAGGCCTGGAACAGACATACTTGCCCTCATTGCTTCTGCCAGAGAACCGCTGTCTAAAACAACTTCTTCTCCCGAAACAAGATCGGTTGCGATGCAGGCGAATTTCTTTTTGCAATCCTCAATTTTCATATCCCCAATGTGCTTTTTAAAATATTTAACAACCCTGTATCCAGACACAATCCCGCCACTTGCAATGCCAAACAAATTAAGGTCCATAACTTTGTTTTGCGTGAATGAAGTGAGGATTTCCTTCATTTGTTTTGCTTTCATTCCTGTGGCGTAAAATCCACCAATAATTGCACCCATTGATGTCCCCGTGACTATATCAAAATCTATGTGGTTTTTTTCCAAAACTTCAAGCACCCCGATGTGTGCAAAACCATATGCCGAGCCACCACTTAAAACAAGACCAATTTTTTTCATTTTTTCTCCTGACTTCATATTATACAGACTTTTTAAATCAAAATGCAATTGAATTCTTTATTTCATATTATTTTTTTTTAATTAATATCCTTATATATGAAGTTTGAAATAAAAAATTTTGTGAAAAAGAACTATCAACTTGCACTTTGTTATGTGCTTCTTGCCATAATATTATTCGTGGCGATTAACGCAAAATCCGTCATCGCCTCGACTTTTGCAGGGCTAACCGTTTGGGCGAAGATTGTTTTGCCAAGCCTGTTTTGCTTTTTTATTCTCACAAAATTGCTTATGCAACAAAAAGATAGTTTTAAAATTTTTAAATTTTTGGACAAGCCTTTTGGAAGAATGTTTAGAACAAAGAGGTTTGGTGGTTATATATTTTTTATGAGCATTATCACTGGATACCCTCTTGGTGCAAAGTTAATCTATGAATTTTTTGACCAAAAATTGATTTCAAAAACCGAGGCAAAAAAAATGATTTCCTTTTGCTCCACTTCTGGACCAATGTTTGTTATTGGCAGTGTGGCAGTGGGTCTATTTTCAAATGTGACTCTTGGAATAATTGTGTTTATTTGCCACATTTTATCGGCAATTTTTAATGGTTTAATTTATAGAAATTTGAAAGATGTTGATTGTGACGAAAAAATTAATTTCAGTGGTGAAACACCAAAAATAAAAAAGGAAACACTGAACGACATTATGATGAGCACCATCATTTCGGTGCTGATGATCGGCGGATACATCTCTCTTTGTTTTTCTCTTTTGGAGTTTGTTACAAACTCAAAGATTTTTGAGATTATTAATAATTTTTTTGAAAATATTTTTGGAAACAACATCTTTGAAAGTGCTATAAAAGGCATTGTTGAGGTGACAAATGGGTGCGTGAGTTTGTCCGGTGGCAATTTTTCAACCGTTGTTCAAGGGGTTTTACTATGCTCTATTATCTCGTTTGGCGGGCTGTCAATTCACTTGCAAAGCCACTTTTTTTTATCAAAAATTGGGATATCATACAGATATTTTTTGCTGACAAAAATAACCCAAACACTGATTGCGTTTTTGTTAAGTTTGGTTGTTTGCATAGTAGTGTTTTAAAAATTTAGATTGTTTGCATAGTAGTGCTTAAAACGGGTTTTTAGGTCAGTTTTTGCACTTTTCTGTGCCATAATAAAAAGAATTCAACAATTTTAAAACTTTTTAAACATAAAATTCATAGCAAATGTTGTTTATCTCTTTGAGTTCTTGTTTAATGGCTCGCTCTCTGTGGGAGACGAGGTTTAGCGATAAAATGAGAGCCACTGCAATCTTCTTGCTTTTAAGAACACAACTCTCAATGAGAGCCTCAACGACAAGATTGATATTTGACTTTTTAAGAGTGTCTTTTATGTTTGCTGTCTTACTTAAAATGATGGCACACATCCTTGAAATCCTGCTGAAAAGCAAGTTTAATTCTTCGTTGTTTGAGGTGCGAACTTGATGTTCCACATTGTTTTGCTCCTCATCTTTTGAGGCATTTCTTTCAGTTTCAAGTTGCTCTTTAGAAACATTTTTGTTGACAATTTCCTTGTCTAATTCTTCAATCTCTCTTAATTTTTTATCTATTATATTAATCTCTTCTTCCACAATCTTCTCCTCAAAAACATAGTTTTTTGCGTCCACTCCAAAAATCTGCGCAATGGCATTCCTAAAAGGCAAAATGACATATTTTGAAAACAGTTCATATTCCTCTTTTTGAGTGCTTGCAAGCGGAAAAGCGGAGGAAAGCAAAGTGTCAAAATTTAACTTTTTACTGTCAATCTCCACAAGCATTGAAAACACAAGCGGAATGATTTGTTGGTTCTCAAGAGGAAGTTCAAGGTGGCTGTTTCCTTTGCCAAGACTCTTCTCTTTTGCACGGATAAATTCCCTTTCAAAATCGTAGTTTATGAGGCTCTCAGCAATGAGATTATAGACTTCTTTCAAAGTGGAAATTGAACGTAGAATTTTGGAGACTTTGATGTCGGCAAGGATAAATTTGCCTTCAATAAATTCATTACAGGCTGTGATAAATTCACAAATATCAACTTTTTGATTTTGTTCCATATTTCCTCCATATCAAAAAGAATTTTTCATTTTTCACATTACATAATATCACATTTTTTTTTATTTTAAAACGTTTTTGAAACAAAAAATCTTTTTTATTTGTTTTTTTTTGATTATATGCTATAATATTTCTCGTTGAAAAAGGATTAAATATGAATAACCTTCAAGATGAAACAGTTAACAAACTCATTCTGCTTTTTGTTTTTGACAAAATGGAAATTCCTCTGACAGAAGATTCAATCGTTGACATTTGCACCAGCAGAAACGACTGGCTAAAATATATGGACTGCAAGGAGTGCCTTTCTCAACTGATTGATGTCAATTTTTTGTGCAAGTTGGAAGGAAGTGGCTCTGAAATTATTTCAAAAGACACGAGATACACCATCACGGTTGACGGCAGAAATTGTCTGGCAAATTTTTTTAACCGCATAAAACAGCACACTCGTGAGGAAATCTACAACTATGCAAAGCAAAACAGAATGGTTTTCAAGCGAAGTCAGGAATATGTTTATGAATATTTCAAAAATCACGACGGCTCTCACACGGTTGTTTTTAAGATTAAAGAGCCCGTGATTGCTCAGCCTATGTTCGAAATCAGGCTCAAAACTTCCACCAGAAGTTCCGCTGTTATTGCGGGAAAAAAATGGAATAAAAAAGCCGCCCAAATCTATGAATATGTGTTTGAAAATCTAATCTCAGACAATTAATGATAAAAAAATAAAAAATTTGCGAATTTTATTTTGTTTTTTATTTATGTTGTTATATAATGACTATAAAAAAAAAGGAGTTTACTATGGAATTTAAAATTAAACGTGACTATTTACTGATCACTCTTTCCAATTTAGCACTTCTCTTCTTGATGTTTGTGCCCTTCGTTGGTTTGTGGTCGGAATATGCGGCAATTTTCTTTCTAATCTTGTTTGGCATCGTTCTAAGCATCTTCATTCTCTACAACACAGCTGTCATTTTCGCATCGTGCGAACTGAGGAGCAACGTGCTAGTGTTCAGGACTGGTGCATTTAAAAAAGTCATTTTCCTTGACAAAGTTGTGTCAGCATACAGATTAACAACCATTTCCGGCTCTTTAATCATTTCAACGGATAGAATTGAACTCATTACAGAAGAAAAAGGCAAGAGAAAATACTACTATGTTTCTGTGGTTGACAACGAGAAATTGTTCAGTTTAGTTTCTGCAAACCTTCCAAAGAAAGCGGAAAAAACTGCTCAAGAACCTGTGAAAAAGCCTGAAATTGTTGCCGAAACAAAGCCAACTGTGAAAACAAGCTCAGCCAAAAAACCAACTGTGGCGAAAAAAACAGCGACAAAGAAGATTTCTAAATAAATTTTTTAGACATTAAACACTCAAATTTTTGGGTGTTTTTTTTGTTGCGAAGTAGTCACTTTTAAGTTGAGTTTTTAAAAATAATTTTTTTTTGCAAAATAAATTTATGTGTGTTATAATTAAAGGCGATGAGGGAGGTGCAAAATTGAGAGAAATTAACATTGATGAAATGGAAAGAAAAGAGCAACTCGGTTTCTATGGTCAATTTTATGACACTCAAAAGAAGATTCCTTCTCTTGCATTTCACATTTTACAAAGAGAAGTTGGCAATGAAATCAACTTGTTTTTAAAAAACAATTTTAAAACTTACGATGTGATTAAGTTTAAAGAAAACTTTGATAGATATCATTTTCAATTTGCGTCAAAAAATTTTGAAGGCAAAAAATTTAGAGAATTTCTCATTTTTTCTAGAGAATTGTCAAACACAAGTTGTGATGAATTTTGGCAATCTGTTGCAGACGAGGAAAATCAAAATGTTGGCGAGCACCTTTGTTCCATCGCAAACAGAATTAAAGTCTGCAAACAGAGATTTTCGGGACTTAATGATAATGCTTTACAAGCAAAATTTTTATCAAAAATTTTTGGATTTGACGCTAAATCACTGCAAAATGAAATCTCATATTTGTCGGACATTTATGTTGGAATTTCGCAGTTTAAAAACATTTGGTCGGATATGACACAAACTGAAAAAACAAATTATGTTGCAAAACGATATTTGTCAACGGGCAATCTACATTTTGACAGCGAAAGTGCAAATATTTTTTGTGTTAATTTTATTAGAAATGGTAATTTTATAAATCGTGATGAAAATAATTTTGAAATGCAATAACTTGCATTTGCGTTTTTGCATAAAAAAACCCGCTTTGTGCGGGCAAAATTTTGGTAGTCTTAATAGGACTCGAACCTATGACCTCTTCGATGTGAACGAAGCGCTCTAACCAACTGAGCTATAAGACCAAAAAAATTACTTTTTTATTATAGCACAAAAATATAAAATTGCAACTTTTTTTGGGAGAAAATTAGATTTTATCTAAAAAAATTGTTTCACTTTTTGACGACTTTTCTTCTATTTTATTCATATTTTGAAGTGTTTTCATTGCTTTTTTTGCAATTGTTGAACTATTTTCGTAAAAAACTATATCTTTTCCCAAAACATTTTTAATCTCGCCTTTTATATAATTATAATGAGTGCAACCAAGCACAATGTTTTTTATTTTGCAGTTTTTAAATTTTGAAAGTTGCCTTTTCAATATTTTTTTAATGTCGCTTTTATCACCCTGACAATTATCAATTTTGACTGCAAGAGTTCCAAAGCCTTGCAAAAAAAGGTTATAAATTCCCTTATATTTTTGTATTTTTTTATTGTGCTTAATTGTGTTGGTTGTGGCAAGCAAAAGAGTGGGATTTTCAAGGATTTTTTTGCTCAATTTTGGCTCAACAAATAAGATTTTTCGGCTTGAAAAATGCTCTAAAAGTTCTTTTTTAAACAAACTGCTGATTGTGTTGCAAGCAATGACAATCAACTTAATTTTATATGATTTTAACAGTTTTTCAAGCGTTTTTATGACAAGTGATTTTAGTTTTGAAAAACTTTTGTTGCCATAGGGACAATTGAATTTGTCGCAAAATAAAATATAATTTTCGTGTGGCATAACTTTTTTGAGTTCGCTCAAAACAAACTTCCCGCCACTTCCGCTGTCAAAAATTAAAATGTATTCAGTCATATTGTGTTTTATGCTTTTTTTTTAACTTTTGTTAAGTGTCATCTTCATTTTTCTCCAAAAGACGCCTGTTTTTAACCTCATCTTCGTGCTCTTTTTCCTTTTCCCTTAGCGCAAGTTGAAGCCCTTTGAGTGCGTCAAAAGAGGAAAACTGTTTCGCACGGCTTTGGCGGGACATCTTATTTCTCTCCACTTTTATGACCTCCAATTGATGAATTTCTCTCTTTTTGAGTTGCTTTTTTGTCTAAATCTAACCCCTTTAAAAGAGAATTCTTCCCATATTTTTCTTTGACATTAAGAACTGTTTTCACCACATTTTTTTCTTTTTTCACTTTGTTTAAGTCGGTGAAAAAGTCATATTGTTCGTCGACTGCCAATGTTATATCCATAAAATTATAGCCAATTTTCCGCACAGGACGAGATTGATCCACCACTTCATTATAAATTTTGACTGCACTTTTTGAAATGATGGAGTAGAGATTTGTGATTGCGTTCAAGTGCTGTATCCCCTTTGAAATGTCGCCCCGCTTATCGCCATATGCAACAAAAACTTGAATGAAACTTGTGGCATAATTTTGATTTGCAAGGTCGTAGCACCCATTTTGTATCATCTCTTTTAGGATAGTTTTTGCTTCCAAAAAGTTGTAGTTACAGGGCAAAATTTGGGAAGATGAGATTGACTTTGACTTTGATTTATAACTCTTAATGTCGCTCATTAGGCAACTTTCCCTTCCCCATGCGTGATCGATCAAGAGTTCTGCATTCACGCCAAACTCTCTATACAAAATGTTTTCGTCGAAGTGGGCGAGACGTTCCATATCAAAAATTCCATATTTTGCAAGCCTCTCTTCCGTGCCAAAAGATATCTGCCAAAAATCTCGCAGAGGAGTGTGTGTCCAAAGGGTTCGCCGATATTTTTCTTCGTTCAGCCAGCCAATGCTGTCGGGCGTTTTCTTGCCGGTGATGTCGAGAGCAATCTTCGCAAGATACATATTCGTGCCAATGCCAGCACTGGACGGAATGTGCAAAGTTTCCAAAATTTCGCTCATCAATTTTTGGGCAAACTCCTTTGCTTTCAAGTTGTAGAGCCTTAAATACTCAGTGGCGTCGATGATGCACTCGTCGATTGAATAGGTGTGAATGTCATTTTTGTCGATATATTTTAAATAAATTGCATAGATATTTGCCGAATAGTCGATGTATTTTTTCATTCGAGGCTTGGCGATGATAAACTCTATTCCCTTTGGAATCTCAAAAAGTCGGCAACGATTTTTAACACCCAATTTTTTCATTGCGGGAGTGACTGCCAGACAAATTGTGCCTTTTGAGCGTTCCTCATCAGCGACGACAAGGTTTGTCGTCAACGGGTCGAGCCCACGCTCAGCACACTCCACTGAGGCGAAAAAAGATTTCATATCAATGACAAAATAGACCCTGTCTTCCAATTTTTCCCCCATATTTACAATGTAATTTTAGTATATGTAAAAATATAGGACAACTCTTGTCATATAAAAAATTAAAAAAAGAATTACAAAATGATTTTTTGTAATCCCTTTAATTATTGTTTGAAAATTACTTTTTTCTATTATTGTTCCAAACTTTCCCCTTTTTTAGTTGGAACATTCCTTTTTACTTTTAAGATATCTTTTTTCTCCGCCAAATCTTGATTGATTGAGGCTCGAAGGTCCTCCCATTCCTGAAAATCATTTTCCTGAATTTTGCCATCAACATATGTGCGTATTGTTTTTACAATCATATTTTTATCTTTTTTGTTTAATTTTCCAAAAAAATCAGGAGTTAATTTGAAAAAATTAGACACATCAATCTCGTTTTGAATTTCTATCCTCTTGCCATCAATTAAAAGACCTACAACTTCAACAATAACTTCTTTATCATATTCATAGTAATAATCAATTAAATTTGACGAATCTAAATCATCTATTTCGTTTTTGTCAGTTGAGGTGTTTGAAGGAATAGGAAGAAAATAGGAACCTAGATAGAAAAAAAGTTTTGAGTCTCTAATGTCCTTTATATCCTCTAAAATATCTTCAATTCTTTTTTCTTTTTTAATCTGTTCTTTGATCAAATTTAATTGTTTCTTTAGTTTATCTGTTAAAAAAGCTTTATTGTCTATTTCATTTTCGCTTTTTTTGATTTCAAATGCTTCGATACAATTATAGTATTCGCTCAAATAATATTCAATATCATCAAGATTGTCCTCTTTTTCCAAAAGCAAAATATTCATCTGATTTCTACCTTTTTTTAATTTTGATATTACATATTAACATACAAAAATCAAATTGTAAATAGCAGGTTTTTTGGGTGGAAAAGACAAAAAAAAGAATTACAAAACGCAATTCTTTTTCAATTTTTTTTGTTCGAATTTTTCTTATTGTTGTAACTCTTCATCTTTTTTTGAAAAAATATCTTTTTTCTCTGCTAAGTCCTGATTGATTGAGGCTCTAAGTTCGTCCCAAGACTGAAAATCTTTTTCATGAATTTTGCCATCAACATACTTTTTTATTGGGTTTATAACCATTTTCTTATCTTCTCTACTTATTTCACCTAAAAAATTAGGACTTAATTTAAAGAAACTTGACATATCAATTTCGTTTTCAATTTCTATTCTCTTTCCATTAACAATAAGACCTTGACTTTCAACAACATTTTCATTATCACCTAAATAATAGTAATTTGTGATAATTGACGAGCCAGTGTCACCATTAATTTGTGTTTCTATGGGATTTATTGGAAAAGCAAGGTAGTGAGAACCAACATAAATAGGAAGTTTTGATTTTTTAGGATCTTTTATTTCTGCCAAAATTTTGTCATATTCTTTCTCTTTCTTTTTAAAATCTTTTGTCAGTTTTATCGATAAAAGAATTCTTTTGACCCCATTAATTGTCCTATCAGACTTGTTAGCACTTTTATTTTTTTCAAATTCCTTAATACATTCGTAATATTCGCCCACATAATATTTAATATCATCAAGATTGTCCTGTTTTTCCAAAAGTAGTTTATTCATATGTTTTCTCCCCCATATTTTTTATTATATTTTATCATACAAAAACATAAAAGTAAATAGCAAAGTTTAATGATGAATGAAGAATGATAAATGATAAATTGTGGTTGTTGTTTATTTATTTTCTTTCTGTCCTAAATTTTTCATTATTCATTGAAATTGCGTCAGCAATTTTCTATCCATAACTTTTGCGTCAGCAAAAATTTCATTCACGAAGTGAATTATGCTTGGGTGGCACAAAAAAACTTTCGTTTGAAAGTTTTTTAATGATGAATGATGAATGAAGAATGATGAATTGTGGTCAATTATAATGAAGAATGATAAATGAAGAATGATAAATTTTTGGGTTTTTTTTAGATATTTTCTATCCAAAATTATTCATTATTCATTATTCATTAATTCTCCCACTCCCCCTTCAATTTTAATGGCCACACTGAAAAACACTGTTGGTATTTTTTAGTACTTTATATGATTTACTATTTGCGAAAACTTGTATTCTTTTTTACATTTTAAAGAGAAATATTTATAGTTTAAAACATATTGCGCCGTCTTTTATCCAAGAGTAGCAAACTGTTCCGTCTTGAAAAACGACAAGTTGACGCACGTTTTTTGTGTTTGGTTTGTGCCTTGTGACATATGTGGTAACGCGGAATAAAACACCTTTGTAATCATAAACACCACCTCCCCAAACGTGTCCGTGGCATAATTTTGCTTGTCTTTTAAGCCACAATTTTATCTTAATATTGTTCAAAATTGATGGCGTAAATTCGTTGCGACTATTGTCAGGATTTGCTATGCACCAGCTGGAAATATTCGTGCAACCAGATTCTTTGAGTTTGTTGATCGCAGTTTTAACTTGCAAAACAGTCTCAATTCCACCCTTTCGTCTTAGCAGTGTCGCCCTGCATTGCAACCCGTATCTTTTGATATTATCATAAATTGCTTTATATTTTGGATATTCTTTCACGCCATAAATTTTTGCTTGGTCCGCTTCGTATATCTCATGAATGGACACGGCAATTGAAGTGAGCCCAAGTACTTTCCATTTTGGCAACCATTCGTCGCAAAATTTCTCGTCACCTAGCAATATTCCGTTTGTAAACAGACAAACATTTGGAAAATACGCGCCCTGTTTCGCACATTCGTCATAGTCCATTAGTGCATTTGTCAAAGCAACAGGCGAACAAGTCGTCTCCCCCGAGCTTGTTAATGACAAGGACCACCCGCCATATCTTGCTGAGAGTTTTATCGCCGATTTGAATGTGTCCGGCATTTTGTCGCTATTTTGCGCCTCTTTTCTTAGTTCTTTCGCTGCACAAAATTTACAATTCGCGTTACATTTCGACCCTCCAATTAAAGCACTCACAGAAAATATTTTATCAATACAACTCATATTAATTTTCCTCCTTATTCTTTTATATTTGCATTATACATTTTAATGTGATATAAATATAATACATAATTTTTATAGGAGATATAACTATGAATTATATTGATTTAGATCTAAACCTTATCAAAAAATTTCTAACTGTATATGAATGTAAAAGTATATTGCTGGCGAGCAAAAAATTATATATTTCTCAGCCCGCAATCACAAAAAGCATTAAAAGGTTGGAAAATTATTTAAAGGGAAATCTTTTTATAAGAACATCAAAAGGCGTTGAAGCAACGAATGGGGGCAAAGAATTTTACATCGCTTGCAATAATTCACTCATAACTTTAGAAAATGGAATAAATAAGTTTTCTGTTCTATCAGAACTAAAAGAAGGATACTTAAACATTGGTTCTAGTTCCACAATTATTAGGAAAATTTTGCTAAATTTTATTAAAAAATTTAACAAAATATATCCAAATATCATAATTACAATAACCGATGCAAATAGCGAAGAATTGGCTGACAGTTTGAAAGACGGGAGAATTGATTTTGCAATTATCAACTTGCCAATTAATAATGAAAATAATTTTAATGTTATTCCAATATTTAAAACCAATGATTGTTTTATTGCGTCCGTGAATTTTAAAAAAAATCACCTCACAACCGACGAAATAAAAAAAGAAAATCTTATTTTGCAAAAGAGACCCTCATCAAACAGGGATTATTTTGAAAAAATGTGTATTGAAAACAATGTTCAATTAACTCCAAAAATGGAAATAGGAAGTTTTGGCTTGATAACAGATTTTGTTGCAAAAAATATGGGAATTGCGTACACCATAAGCGAATTCGTTCAGGACGATATAAAAAACAAGAGAGTAAAAATTATTAAAACAGACTTAAATATCAAACCAAGGGTCATTGCCCTTTTTACCAGGAACAATTCAATCAATAATTTTGCAACAATGAAATTTATTGAGGAAATAAAAAAATATATGAACTAAAAAACACTTTGCGGGTACCAACTGGGATGGCAACATTCTGGGGTGGCAACAAAAAAATTAGAATTACATTTGTTGAAAGAGATTTTCTTCCTTTAAATTTTGAATTTGTTTATAAGCAATTTGCATAGCATCTTTTGAGTCACAAACGATGTGTGGGGTGGTGTTATAACAATTTTGATAATCTACTTCCCCTTTTTCATTTATGGGGGCTTCGACGGGAATGGTTATTTTTATACCCTTAATCACAGCATTTTTTTCGTTAAATTTCCCAGTATATTTTGAATTTGTAATCTGAAGTGAAAGTGGGGTTAGCCCAAAGCCTTCACCTTTTGTCTTTTCTCCAATAACAGTTGCAAATCCATTTTGTTTACACAATATTGTGAATGTTTCTGCAGTGGAAAAAACATTTTTATCAACTAATAAAAATCTGTTAAACTCCTTGTTTTCGGAATTACCCTCAATATATTTTGTTTCACATTCAATGTTTTCGCCCAAAAAAAGATTCTTATATCTTTCTTTTAATGAAATAGATTTTTTGGTAAATATTGAGAAATATTTGAAATATTCGTCAGTTCCACCACCATTACCACGCAAATCAAAAATGACATTTTGAATGTCTTTAGATTTTATTTCTTTTTCAATTTCTTCAAAAACTTCTTTATCTTTTTCTAAAAAATTTTTGGAAAAACATTTTATTTTTATAGTCAAAGTTTCAGGCATATTTGAGTCTAAACAATAAGAAATGTTTTTCTCTTCGTTTGGTTTTTGAGGGTTTTCTTCTTGTTGTATATATGAATTTTGAGAGGACGCTTCAATGACGACAGGTTTGATTGAAACATGAGACGATGGAAGAAACTTAATGATATTTTCAAAGACAAACTCAACAAATTTGTTGTCATCAAGATTTTCAACGTTCTTTAAATTTTTAAGAAGAATTTTTAAATATTTAGGTGTGAAAGTTGAGTCTTTTTTGAATTTTAAGTACTCACTTTGACTCTTTAAAAGTGTTAGATAAATAAAAATTAATTTGGAAGCATAAGTTTTTTTCAAATTATATTTGGATTGAAGTTCTTTATTTAAAAAAGTGTTTTTCTTAATAACATCTTTTATAGATTCCATATTCTAACTCCCTTATTAGAAATATTATATAATAAAAATAAAATTTTTTCAATAGTTTAAAAAAAACAGTCTTGCGACTGTTCTTTTTTGGTGCAGACGCCGGGACTCGCTCCGCTTGTAATAGTATTTTCCGTTTCAAATATGTTTTTTGAACAATCTGCTTTCAAAATTATCTTACTTTATGCTATCACGCCACTCGCTTTTCTGGGGTGGCAACAAAATTGTTACATTGTTCGCAAAGGTGAACTTTGCTCTGCAATTACAATTTTGTTTCCCCTCCCACTCCCCCTTCTTTTTTTAGGGCTCATTAAAAAAGTTTTTTAAAATTTTTTAATGAAAAATGGTGAGAGATGGACAAAACAAATGTATTTTAATTAAAATTGCGTCAGCAATTTTACTTATCCATAACTTTTGCGTCAGCAAAAATTTCATTCACGAAGTGAATTGCATTGCGTCAGCAATTTCATTTATCCGCAAGGATAAATTTCATTGTAAACAAAAAAAACCTTGCGGGTTTTTTTGTTTACTTGGTGCGGATGAAGGGACTCGAACCCCCAAGGTCGCCCACTAGATCCTAAGTCTAGCGCGTCTACCAATTTCGCCACATCCGCTTGATAATTATGTTTCAATTGCCACATACGCCTAATTATTCTGTTTCAATTCACCACATACGCCTAATTATTCTTTTTTAATTTGCCACATCCGCTTGATAATTATGTTTCAATTGCCATATACGCCTGATTATTCTTTTTCAATTCACCACATACGCCTGATTATTCTTTTTCAAAATGTATTTTTTTCACCAATAAAAATTCATTCAAAAAACATTTCCCGAATTAAAAAAGATTAAACTAAAAACACACTTTTTAAAATATTATATGATTTAGCGTAATCTTTCTCTCAAAAAAAATGGTGATCCACCCGAGGTTTGAACTCGGGACCCCTTGATTAAAAGTCAAGTGCTCTACCAACTGAGCTAGTGAATCACATTATGGCTGGGGTGGCAGGATTTGAACCTACGGATGCAAGAGTCAAAGTCTTGTGCCTTACCCCTTGGCTACACCCCACTGTTTCCCACGACTTTGCTATTATAAACTCTAACGCACAAAATATCAAGTATTTTTTTTGATTTTTTCCCTATTTTCCTTTAAAATTTATGAAAAATGGTGGCTGGGGTGGTAGGATTCGAACCTACGAGTGTTGGAGTCAGAGTCCAATGCCTTACCACTTGGCGACGCCCCAATGTTTCATTATATATTATGCAATAAAACTGGACAAAAATCAATCTAAATTTTGCAAAAATTCTAAACAAAAAGTTGACAACAATCTCTTTGTGTGATAGAGTTATTTTGCAATAAATATTATCACATTTTCCTGCGGGTGTAGCTCAGTGGTAGAGTTCCAGCCTTCCAAGCTGGCCGCGAGGGTCCGATTCCCTTCACCCGCTCCAAACTTGTTTCAGTAGCTCAGTTGGATAGAGCACCGCCCTTCTAAGGCGGGTGTCGGGGGTTCGAATCCCTCCTGGAACACCAATTTTGGTGGACGTAGCGCAGTTGGTTAGAGCGCCAGATTGTGGATCTGGAGGTCGTGGGTTCAAATCCCACCTTTCACCCCAAAAAATATTGTTATTTTGAAAAGAACCCCATTTTTGAAAAATGGGGTTCTCTTTTTAATTTTGAGTCTTTTTTATATGCAATGATTGTTTTTAGCCAAGACAACTTTCAAATTCTTCTTCATCATCTTCTTTTGAAAGAGACTCTGTTTCCTCATTGAATAAATCAATTTTTTTCATAAGTTTAATTAAGTCATTATATGAATTTTGTTGTGCTTTCATTCGATAGCAAGCATCAAATTTTTCATTTTCTTGCAAGCCAGTTCTTTTCTCATTTGCTAGCATCAATTTCTTATTTGCGATGAGGGTTTCAAACCATCTCTCGTTAAGAAAATCTACATTTTTAAATAGGGGATAAAATTTGTTTGCACACATCGTGCTTTGTTTATAAATGGTGTCTAGAGCAGAAGAAATTAAATTCCATTTTGTATCTTTTTCATATTCACAGTCAGGCGTTGCTTCAACGTTATAACACTGTAAAATTGCGGACTCTTTTTTGGTGTCCTTATCAATTATAACAACTTTTTTAATTTGTTTTAAAACTGTATTAATTAAAAATTTATCGTCCTCATCGTTATAAATGGAGCTTATTTCCATTCTAATATTTTCCTCCAACCTTTTCATAAAGTCGGCAGGGTCATATTCTTTTTGGGCGAAAGTCTTTTTCACATCTTCTATGAAATCTTCTTTTAAATAAGCCCAAGGAAAATCCACAAGTTCATCAACCTTTTGCAAAATTAATTTTACTTTAAACTCAGGTTTGTTAGATTCACTCATAAGAATTTCTTTGTGTGCCATAATTAAAGAATATGCCAAAACTTCCGCTGGAGATTGAAGATATGGTCCAAAAAAATTATGACCGTCCAAATGTTTTTCACCATATTCGCAATCCAGAAAAGTTCCATCTATTTCCGCATCATCTTGAACATAATAATTTCCATTAAAACTCTTAAATCTTTGATCCATTCTTTTATCCACTTTAATGCCCTCACTTAATTTTGCTATTTTAACTTATAAAATGATAAAAGTCAATATGCGAAATTTGTTAAAAATTTTTGAATAAAATTCTTTTTAAAACTTAAACTAGCATAAAAAGGGGGTATGATATGAAAATTGCTAACATTGTTGCTTGGATTCTTCTTGTGGTAGGTGGGCTTAATTGGCTGATTATCGGGATTTTCTCGGTTAATGTCGTGAGTTTGCTTGTGGGAGGAATTACAATTCTTCTGAGAATTATTTACATTCTCGTTGGACTTAGCGCACTTTGGGTCCTCTTCGTTCCATTAATTGAAAAAGGACGAATTTCGTTTTGGGGAGAAAGATAAAAAGAAAACTCACTTTTAAGTGAGTTTTTTTTTAAAGTTTTTGTGCAGATTATTTCGCAATTTCGATTGAAAATCAACATTGACTTTGAAAAGTTTTTGATTTTAAAGCAATATGCAGATTATTCCGCCTTTGCCTTCGTTGATTATCCTTGAAAGCGTTCTTCTCATCTTTTTTTGTGCTTCAACTGGCATTTGCACAATCTTTTTGTTGAGCCCTTCGTTCACGAGGCTGTGCATACTCTTGCCAAACATATTTGTTTCCCAAAGGCTATTTGGATTGCTTTCAAACTCTTTTAAAAGATATTTCACAAGTTCTTCGCTCTGTTGCTCTGAGCCAACAATTGGGCTGATTTCCGTCTCGACATCAACTTTCATAATGTGCAAACTTGGAGCGCTGGCTTTCAGCCTGACACCATAGCGAGAACCTTGTTTAACCATTTCGGGCTCTTCAAGTGTCATCTCTTCCATTCGCGGACTGACAACGCCATAGCCTGTTTCAGCCACTTGGGCGAGCGCACCGCTTATTTTGTCATATTCGCTCTTTGCAAAGGCGAGTTTTTTGACGAGGCTGACGAGTTCAAAATCGCTCGTAATTTTCTGGTCACATTCACGAGAAAGCACTTTATAGAACAAGTCTTGTTTTGGCTTGATTTCAAGATATGCAATTCCTTGACCCATATCAATGCCAGCCATACTCACTTTTTCAAAATTTTCACTTGCTTCAAACGCCATCTTTTCGCTGTCGAGTTCGCCAATTTTCTTTGTGTTTTCCATTATATGTTTGCTTTGGGCGACAATTTCTTGGATTAAGTCGTCATTATATGGCAACGCTTGGAGCCAACTTGGCATCTTAACCCGCAGAGAATAGAGTGGAAATTCTTGCAAAATATTTGTAAAAATCTCATTTATATTTTGCTGAGTTAAGTTTAAAACGTCCATTGAAATGACTGGAATTTCATATTTTGCACTGATTGAGTTGCAAAGAGAAAGCGTGTCTTCGTCCTTTGGTCTTGCTGAGTTTAAAACGACAACAAAAGGCTTGCCGATGGCTTTAAGTTCGCTGATTGTCTTATTTTCCGCGTCAACAAAACTCTTTCTTTGAAGTTCTCCAAAACTGCCGTCGGTCGTCATCACAACTGCAATTGTTGAATGGTCGGTGATGACTTTTTTTGTGCCAATCTCCGCTGCGGCTTCAAAAGGCAGTGGCTTATCGCTCCAAGGTGTTTTCACAAGTCGGGGTTTGTTGTTTTCCAAAAGTCCTTGTGCACCGCTTACGGTGTAGCCAACGCAATCCACAAGGCGAATTTTCAAGTTCACTTTGTCGTTCACTGTGATTTTAACAGCCTCTTTTGGCACAAAACGGGGTTGAGTCGTCATAATCGTTTTGCCGTCGGCACTTTGAGGAAGTTCGTCAATCGTCCGTGTTTTATCATAGTCATTTGTGATGTTTGGCAGCACCATTTCATTCATAAAGTTTGTGATGAAAGTGGATTTTCCGCACCTGACAGGTCCCACAACACCAAGATAGATGTCGCCAGATGTCCTCTTTGAAATATCATCATATATATTGTTTGAATTCATTATGTTCCTCCGTGTAAATTCGTTATAACAAAATATATGACTGACAAATTATCGTTATGCAAAAAAAAGAAATTTTAACCAATTTCCTTTCTTTTTATCTGCTCTTTTTCAAATTTGTTGAGTTTGTTTTTTGAAGAGTGTTTTGAAAAACTTTTTTTGAAATTTAACCTGTTTTCTTTGCCAGTTAAAAGCCGGAAAATATTAAGCCTGTGAGCAAAGATTATGAGGAAAAATATCATAAAAAGCAAGCAACTTAAAATTATGTTGCCCTGCCCAGTTAGGAGCCCCAAGTCGAATGCTTCATAGATTGTGAGAATGGTGATGATGAAAAACGACATCACAGAAGCATAGTCAAACAAAAGCAAAAATAGAAAGCCAAAAACGAAGATGAAGGCACCCAAAAGTGGGTTTGCGACGCAAAACATTCCATAGACGGCGGCGACGCCTTTGCCACCTTTAAAGCGATAGAACACAGGAAAAATCGTGCCAACAAGCGACGAAAGCCCGCCCAAAAAAAGACCTATGTTGGACTCCATTCCCGTCCAACCAAAAAGCCATTTGCCCAAAAGTGCCGGCAAAATGCCTTTTAACATGTCAAACAAAAGAGTGGATAGACCAACGACAAAGCCAAGATTTCTGACCATATTCATAGTCCCGGGGTTGCCACTGCCAGATTTTATTATGTCATAATGATTTGCCTTGCTGATTATTTTGGCAAAAAAAACATTGCCTAGTAAATAGGAAGAAACTATTAATATTACATATCTCCACCATTCCACTTGTTTATTCTTCCTTATCGCTTCTATTTTTAATCACAATATTTATCGGTGTGCCACTGAAATCAACTGCTTTTCTTATTGTGTTTTCAAGATATCTCAAATATGAAAAGTGCATATTGTCTTTCTCGTTCACAAAAATGACGAAAGTTGGGGGCATCACACCCGCTTGTGTGGCATAAAAAATTTTGAGCCTTTGACCATTTTTTGAAGGCGGTTGCTTCATACTTATTGCACCTTGAACAATCTCGTTGAGTTGCCCTGTCGTGATTCGTTTGTGAGCATTTTCAAGCACTCTTTCCACATTTTCCATTATTTTTTGAATTCTCTGCCCAGATTTCACCGACACAAAAAGGGGAACAAAATAGTCCATAAATTTCAAATCTTCCTTCAAATCATCGGTGTATTTATTGATTGTTTTGTCGTCTTTTTCTTCAATTAAGTCCCATTTATTCAAGATTATGAGGCTTGGCTTGTTCTGCTCATGCACGAAGCCCGCCACTTTCACGTCTTGCTCTGTTATGCCGTCTGCAACGTCAATCATCACAAGCACAATGTCCGCCCGTTTGATTGCTTCAATCGTCCTTAAAACACTATATTTCTCAATCGTGCCACTTTCAATGGCGTTTTTCTTTCGAAGCCCTGCGGTGTCGATGAGAATGTAGTCCTTGCCGTTATATTTAAACTCGGAGTCGATTGCGTCCCGAGTGGTGCCTGCAATTGTGCTGACGACGAGCCTTTCTTCGCCTAAAAATTTGTTCACCAAACTGCTTTTCCCCGCATTTGGCTTGCCAACAATGGCAATTTTAACGGCGTCTGTGGGCTCTTCTTTTAAAAGATTTTTGTTTTTAAGGCAACAAATAATCTCGTCGAGGAGTTCGCCAAGACCTTTTCCCTGTTCGGAAGAAATGGGGAAAACACGCTTGATCCCAAGTTCATAGAAATCAAAAGTCTTCTCAATCTCAAAATTGTCGAGTTTGTTCACAACCAAAAGGACGTCTTTTTTTGTGTGCTTCATAAGATAGTCTGCCACTTCTCTATCCGCATTTGTGAGCCCCTCTTTGCCGTCAACAAAAAACAAGATGACTTGCGCTAAGTCAATGGCAATCTGGGCTTGTGCTAAGATGTTTTTCCCAATCTCGCCTCTGTTTTGAAAGTCAATCCCGCCGGTGTCAACAAGCGTAAAATATTTGCCCGTCCATTCAGCGTCGCCGTAAATTCTATCCCTTGTGACGCCGGCAATGTCGTCGACAATGCTTATTCGTCTGCCACAAATTCTGTTAAAAAAAGTGCTTTTGCCAACATTTGGCCTTCCAACAACGGCAACTAATGATTTCACAATTATTTTTCCTTTATTTTTATGCTTCAAAACAAATTATTTCAGGTTTTTTACAAATAGAATTGTATCACATAAAAATTTATTTATCAATTATTTACAGCAAAACATTTTTTACATCTTTTACAACTAAACGGACAAAAGGAGTTTTTTCCACTCAATTTTTTTGAAAAAATCAAAAGCAGAAAAGTTGTTAGAAGCACAAAAAATCCAATTAAAAACTTCGCAATTGCAGTTCCCGTTGCAAAATTGTAGATTATAAAACACAGCCCATAGGCAATTGAAAACTGCAAAACGCAGGCAAAAAATGTCCATTTAAGCCCAATTTCTTGCCTTAAAACTGCCATCGTGGACACACAAGGCAGATAAAGCAGACTGAACACCATCATCACTATTGCGGTGACGGGCGAAAAGGTTATGACAAAACTGTTTGACAAAAAACTGCTTCCCAGTTGCTCATCAAAATTGTTTGTGTCGGGCACTTTGTTTATTATCGACATCGTGGCGACAACCATTTCTTTTGCCATCACCCCAACGAGCAAACTGACGACAATGCCATAGTTCCCAAGCCCAATCGGTGCAAAAATGAAGCAAAGCCATTTGCCGACTGTTTCGAGCATACTCACTGCATATGAACTGGTTGGAACATATGTAAAATTAAAACTGAAATTCTGCAAAATCCACACAATCACGCTGAACGACAGCAAAATCGTTGACACTTTCACGACAAACAACTTGCAATTTTGATAAATCACAGAATTCACTCGCTTGAAATTTGGCAATCTGTATGGCGGAAATTCGAGTATAAAAGACCTTTCCCCACTTTTCAATTTGCCACGATTGAGAATACTTGACACGATGATTGCAACAACGAGCCCTAAAAGATACATTGAAATGATGACAAGAATATTTCCTTTTCCAAAAAACGCCCCGCCAATCACCGCATAAATAGGCAGTTTTGCACTGCAACTCATATATGGGGTGAGCATTGCCGTTTTCAATTTTGTGTTTTTGTCTTCAATGTTTCTCGCCGTCATCACAGCAGTTGTGGAACACCCAAGGCTCATCAAAATGGTGAAAATACTCTTGCCACTCAGCCCAAATTTATAGAAAATCTCTTCAAACGAAAACGCCAAGCGGGACATATATCCGCTGTCTTCAAGAAGTGAAAGAAACAAAAAAAGGAGGACAATCTGCGGGATAAAACTGAGAAGCCCGCCCACGCCCGAGATTATCGCCGTCGAAAACAAACTCACGACCCAAATTGGCGAATTTATGCTGATGAGAAACTGCTTTATGGGAATGGCAATGAGGTTAAAAATTTCTTTTAACCCCTGTGACAAGAAGGCACCGACAGACGAAAAAGTGAGAAAAAAAATGCCAAACAAAATGAGAAGAAAAATGGGAAAACATAGGAATTTGTTTAAAATTATCTTGTCAATTTTGTGCTTTCCATACACACTTTCTCCCTTTTTAATGGTTATTTCTTTCATAATTTTTGAGATGTATTCAAAACGAAAGGCAGAAATTTTTGTTAGATAATCGTCTTTTTCAAAAATGTTTTTAATTTTCTTTTTCTGCAAATCTGATAAATTTATTTTTGCTAAAACCGACTCATCTTGTTCCAAAATTTTGATGCACAAAAAATTTTCTTTTTCTTTAAATTTTTCAAGTTGGTCTTTTGTTAAAATTTCTTTAATTTCATCAAGTGGAAGTTTGCTCAAATATGGCAATGGGCTCGCTTTTTTTGGGCTATTTTTAATCAATTTTTCAAGCGTTTCTTTACCAATTTTATCCCCCGACACTTCAACGCAAAGCCCCAAAATTTGCGACAATTTTTTATAGTCAAAAAGAGTTCCCTTTTCTTTCACCTCTCTTGCAAAATTAACAAAAATGACGGGCGAAATGTTCATTTCCAAAAGCCCCAATGTGAGATATAGATTTCTCTCGATGACATTTGCGTCAAGAATGTCTATAACCGTGCCGAAGTTTTGCACGACATAGTCAATGGACACCTGCTCCTCAAAACTGAAACTCGAAAGCGAATAGAGCCCGGGGAGGTCAACGATTTCATATTCTTTGCCGAGGTGCTCAATTTGCTTTTCCTTTTTGTCCACCGTCACGCCGTGCCAATTTCCCGTGTGCTCAAAACTGTTTGTTAAAGCGTTAAAAATAGTGGTCTTGCCAACATTTGGATTTCCAACAAGCATCAGTTTTTCACTCATATATCCTCACCAAAAAAACATTTTTAAAAGTCATAAATTTCAATCTTGTTTCCACACTTTTCACATATAATTTTCGACCATAATTGTTGAAACTTCTTTTCGTTTAAGCGACAAAACATAGCCCCGAAGTTGCAGTAAAAACACGCCTTTGAAGTTCGATTTTTTCAAAATTATCACAGTTGTGTTCACAAAACCTAGGTCGAGAAGTCGCCTTTTCACTTTCACACTTGCGTCAATTTTCACGATTTTATATCGCCTGTTCTCAAAACCTTGGCACAACGAAAAAAAACTTTCCATAATCCATAATTATGAAAAGTTTGTTTAAATTATTTTAAAATTAACTGACTGAGTTCAAAAAACTGATGAAAGTGGTGAGGTCTTTGAACTTTCTATAAACCGCGGCAAAGCGGACATAGGAAATCTCGTCAAGTTTTTTAAGTCTCTCCATCACCATCTCGCCGATGACACTGCTTTTAACTTCTTGGTCGAGCGAATTGCTGATCTGCTTTTCAATGCTGGACACGAGTTCGTCGATTTGAGTCATTGTAACGGGCCTTTTTTCACACGCTTTAATTATTCCACGCTTGATTTTTTGAGGGTCGAACACCTGCCTTGAACCATCATTTTTAATGACAAGCACGGGCGTGCTCTCAATCATTTCATAGGTGGTGAAACGCTTGCCACACTTCAAACATTCTCGTCTACGTCTTATCGAATTACTCTCCTCGCAAGCACGAGAATCAATCACTTTGCTGTCGTTAAAACCACAAAAAATACACTTCATAATCTTTTTCCTTATTTACATAACAAAGAAATTATAGCAAAAGATTACTTTTTTTCAAACTGTTTTTTTGTTGTTGCCTCTTCTTTCTCGTTTTCCTCAGCCGTTTCTCCTGCGTCAAAGATGCGAACGGGCTTATTTCTATTTTTTTTGCAAGGTGTTTCAACCACTTCCACTAAAATTACATCTTCCCCAATCTTGCAAATGCAGTTATATGGAATGAAAATTTCTTGACTTGGACGAAAAAAATTCAAAATAGATTTGCAGTTTGGCACCATATATCCCAAAACACAGTTTCTTGACAGGTCAATTATCACATCGTTAATGTTGCCAAGCAGTCGCCCGCTAAGCACATTTATCACTTCTTTATTCCTCAGTTCTGTGAATGAAGTCTCCATTTTGTTCCCTTTCGTCAATTTATAGTTATGTTTATGCAAAAAAAATGTAAAATAAAACAATTTTCGCAAAAAAAACTTTTAAAAGCATAGTCTTTTGAATAATATTTTTTTCAATAGGACAACCTACTTTTATGAAATTGTTAAAAGTGGTAAAAAATGGCAAATAAAGTGGACATTTGCGGGATTAACACCGCAGAACTTCCAAAGTTAAAAGCACAGGAAATCGCAATACTTATGAAAAAATTAAAAAACGGCGACGACGATGCTCGTCAATTATTTTTGTATTCAAATATGCGTCTGGTTTTGAGTGTTGTTAAGAGATTTGCCACAAAAAAAGACAATGTTGACGACATTTTTCAGGTGGGTTTTGTGGGACTTATTAAGGCTATGGAAAACTTTGATGAGAATTTTAATGTCAAATTTTCAACCTATGCTGTGCCAATGATTATCGGCGAAATCAGGAGATTTTTAAGGGACAATTCGTCGGTTAGAGTGAGCAGAAGTCTTAGGGACATTGCCTACAAGGCACTTCAAGCACGGGACAAACTCTCCAAAGGCTCGCCAAATGAGCCAAATCTTGAAGAGATTGCAAAAGAGGCTGGGCTGAAATTGAGAGAAGTTTTAAACGCTCTTGACGCCATTTCCGAGCCAATTTCCCTTTTTGAAAATGTTTATAACGACAGCGAAGACAGCGTTCTCGTGATGGACCAAATTAAAGATGTGAAAAACAGCAGTGATGAATTTATCGAGCATGTGGCACTGAAAGAGGCACTTAATGGGCTAAAAAGCCGTGAAAAAGAGATTTTGTGGCTTAGATATTTCCTCGGAAAAACGCAAGTGGAGATAAGTTCACAGGTCGGAATTTCACAAGCACAAGTGAGCCGTCTTGAAAAAAATGCTCTTGAAGAAATTAAAAAAAGTTTTGTTTAATATATTTTTTATTTAATATTTATCAAATTTTTTTAAAAAAAATCTAATTGGCGTTTGCTTTAACAAGGTCTTTTTTGAGCCTTAAAAGAATTTTTTTCTCTATTCTTGAAATGTAACTCTGCGAAATGCCGAGCATGTCCGCCACTTCTTTTTGCGTGCTTTCCTCGTCGCCATTCAGCCCAAAACGAAGTTCCATAATCTTTTGCTCCCTTGTGCTTAACCGTTTGACTGCGTTCCAAAGAAGTATTTTTTCGTTGTTTTTTTCCATCTCGCCATTAATATTGTCGTTTTCATTCACCAAAATGTCCGCAAGAATTAACTCGTTGCCGTCTTTGTCAAGATTTAGCGGTTCGTCTATGCTCACTTCAAAATTACGCTTATTTTTTTTGCGAATGAACATCAAAATCTCGTTTTCAATGCACCTTGACGCATAGGTGGCAAGTTTTATGTTTTTCTCCACATCAAAAGACTGCACCGCTTTTATAAGCCCAACGGCACCAACGGAAATGAGGTCGTCAAGTTCAATGCCAGTGTTGTCAAACTTTTTGGCAATATAGACGACAAGCCGAAGATTATGCTCAATAAGTTGTGCTTTTGCACTCTCATCTTTGTTTCTTAACTTGTCCATAATGATGAGTTCTTCTTCCACTGAAAGCGTGTTTGGCAGAGCCTCTTTTCCCGAGATAAAAGCAATCAATTTTTCTCTTATCTCAAAAAAATCGTGGTGAAAAACTTTGTTAAGAAATTTGAAAACAATATTTAATAAACTCATTTAAACCCCTTTTTTAGTCATATTTTTATCGTTTTTTGTGCCACTACAATGCAAGTGGACTTAATAGACCCTCATAGTCTTTGCCATAAAAACTTTTTGAAAGTCCAACCAAAAGATGCAGTTCTTCCCTTTTGTTATTTTCAATTTTGAACACTTTATCAATGTGACACACAAACATTTTTGACGAACAATTAACTGTGGAATATTTAATGTATTTTCCATCAATTTTTTTGTCAAGTCGGCTTTGAAGATAGTCAATCACAGTTGTGTTTTTGCCAAAAACCTTGTTAAAAGTTTCAAAATTTAAAAGTAAAATCGACAAACCCGTTTCATCATCTTGCAAAAGATTTCCACTGTCGAGATATGCCCTTATTTTAAAATTTTTGCCCATATATTCAAGAGTTAAGTTATAGTAAAAACCAACCAACTTTTTCTTCTTATAAAATTGTTTGATAGCACTCAAAATGAGTTTAAAACTGAAAAGGTTGAGCAATATTTTTGCAACTGTGAGATATGTCCCTTGAAAAAATATCTGTGCAAAAGCAGACAATCCAACAATTAAAAAGTTTGAAAAAATGACAACAAAAGAGAAAAAAGAAAAAGTTTTTGTCGAGTAGTTCTCCACCAAAATGCAGGACATTATGAGAAATAAGATGACTCCGATTAAAACTAAATAGACAGTTGAAATGGTCAAAAAAATGTCTAAAACAACCGAAAATAGACCAATCAGACTGACGAGAAAAGTCTTGAAATAATTAATTTTTTGGTTAACAAATCTTTGTGCTAAAAGAAGTAGCAAAAAATTTGTCAGGACGTTTAAAAACACAATATCTTCTATGTATTTTACCATATTCCCATTATATTCAATGAATTTTCAATTAACTATTCTAATTTTATACAAAAAAAATAAAAAATGACTTCTTTTGTATTTTGAAGTCATTTTTATCAAAATTAATTTTTTTAATGGAAAACTAAACCGTTTTAATTTTCACGAAAAAAATCTATCTTTTATTACGAAGTTTGTTTAAAAATGGAGGGATATGCTCGTCTTCATCGTCAATATGCACGACAGAAGTGAGAGGAGGGGTCTGTCTTTCCTCATTTCTTACTTCCGTTTGAGAGTTATTTTGAGGGGTGTTTTGAGTGTTAAACTTTTCAAAATTGAGATTAATTCGTGGCATCTCATTTTCAACTTTCGCTTTTTGTTGCTCGAAACTCTTGTTGTGGAAACCTGTGGCAATCACAGTGATTTCCACTTGTTCGCTGAGTCCGTCTTCGACACCTGCTCCAAAAATGATGTTGCAGTCTGGGTCAACCACTTCACGCACCAAATTTGCGGCTTCGTTCACCTCGTCAATTGGCAAATCAAGCCCGCCTTTCACATTAAGTAAAATGCCAGTTGCACCCTCGATGTTTGTTTCAAGAAGTGGGCTTTGAACGGCTTGACGAACGGCGTCAATCGTCTTATTTTCGCCCTTTCCACGACCAATGCCCATGTGGGCAAGGCCCTTATCTTTCATAATTGTTTTCACATCGGCAAAGTCAAGGTTGATGAGGCTTGGCGTGACAATAAGGTCGGAAATCCCTTGAATTCCCTGTCTTAAAACATCGTCCGCGCACCTGAACGCCTCGACAATTGGGGTGCCTTTTGGCACAATTTTAAGAAGTTTGTCGTTTGGAATGATGACAAGAGTGTCAACATATTTTTTGAGGTTTTCGATGCCTCTTTCTGCATTTTCCATTCGTTTTCTGCCCTCAAAATTGAAAGGTTTTGTGACAACCGCAATCGTCAAAATGTCCATCTCTTTCGCAATTTGAGCAACAATTGGAGCAGCCCCTGTGCCTGTGCCACCACCCATTCCTGCGGTGATAAAAACGAGGTCGCAACCTTTAAGCATCTCGGTGATGACTGCTTTGCTCTCTTCCGCGGCTTTTTGTCCAATCTCTGGGTCTGCGCCTGCACCTAAGCCCCTTGTAAGTTTCTCCCCAATTTGAATTCGGTGAGTTGCCTTGCTCATAAGCAAAGCTTGTTTGTCGGTGTTTATCGCCACAAATTCTGCACTGGTGATGTTTGCGGCAACCATTCTGTTAACGGCGTTGTTGCCACCACCCCCGATGCCAACAACTTTGATGTTTGCCACCTGACTGATACTATTTGATGAATACATATTTCCCTCCAATTTTTCTATTTGTTTTTAATTGCATAATTTAAAATCGACATCGCTGATGAAAAGTTTGGCTTGTTGTGTTGCGAATGAGGAACGGAAGTTATCAAGACGTTTTTGCCAAGCAGTTTTGAAAGAATGTTTTTCCCGCCTTTGATGAATGTTAGCCCTCCGCCAGTTAGGTTGATTGAAATGAAGTCTGGAAAGTTGTATTGCCAAAGATTAAAGCACTTTTTGATGCCTTGGGCAATCATCTCAATCCTGCTCTCCACGATGGCGTTTGCCACTTTCATAGAGATGGGAATGACCTGCCCGTCCACCATTATGTCATAGACATCGTTTTCGTCTGGCTCAATGCAAAGAACAATCTTTCTTTGCAATTCTTCCGCTGATTGAAAAGAGATTTTCAGGCATTTTGAAAGGTCTGCTGAGATGTATCCTCCGCCCAAAGAAAAACTGGAAAGATTGAGCATTCCCCTGCCACGAATTAAGGCGACAGACGTTGTGATATAGCCACAGTCCACCAGCAAAACATAGCGGTCTCGCTCTTCTTCGTCGAAAAGGTAGAGCGATTGGGCATAGATTGACGACACGAAATTGAGTTTGAAAATGCCAAGTTTGTTTAAAATGTTTGAAACTTTAACGAGAAAACTATTTTTTGCATAGATGAAGGACAAACAACCGGAAATCTTGCTTTCAACTTGAAAAAGAGGATTCTTAACCTTGATGTTGTCGCCCAAAACATAGTAGATTGAGTCTTGATTGATCACCGAAAAGTTTGGATATTCTGCTTTTGCCTCGGTGAAAAACTCGTCAACATCTCTTTTTGTAATCCTTTTAGGCTTTAAAAAAGTCTGCGTGTTTGTGAAGCATTTACAAAAGCAAAACTCCGTCGGGACACCGATTGTGAGTGATGAAATCTTGACATCACAAACTCTCTGTGCTCCTTGAATACAGTGAAAGATAGCCTTTTCTAAATTCTTTGGCTCAATGAACTCGCCGTCCATAAAACCCTCGTAATTCTCACAATATTTGGCTTTAACATTTATGGTGTTGTTCACATCTTTTTGACCAATAAGGATTGTAAGTTTTTGACTTCCAAAATCAAGAATTGCGACATCGCTTTTCGCCATATCTTCTCCATGTAAAAAAATTTTTTCACATACCATATTATACCTTTAAAACATTTTTCTTGTCAAATAAAAAAAGCCTTTTTGAGTTTTGCCCTCAAAAATCTTTTTTGGCACAGAAATTGACAAAAATTCAGTTAAAAAAGCCTGTTAAGTCAAGAACACCAAAACCTTCTTCGTTGCGATTTTTTGTCAGTTTATAGCAACTTCCCACAAGTTTAATCTTTAATCTGTCGGGATTTATATTTGGATTTTTAGAAATGATGAGTGCACAAATGCCCGCAATAATCGGAGTTGCGACGCTTGTTCCACTCATTTTAACATAAAATTCCTTTGTTTCTTTGTTAAAACTTGCCCCTGTGATGTTCACCGCTGGTGCCACAAGGTCGGGCTTGAAAAACATTCCCGCTGGGCCACGAGAAGAAAATTTTGCAATCTCAAACTTGTTTCTTTCAAACTCTCCATCGGGCTGTCGCTTGTCGTCAAGTCCGCCAACTGTGATGATTTTGCTGGAATATCCGGGGGATTTTATGGTGTAGTTTTCAGGTCCGCTATTCCCCGCAGCCGCCACCACGACAAGACCCATATTCCAAAGACTTTCCGCACCCACGACAAGCGGGTCGTTTTTGCCAAGCGGGTTACTGCCAAAACTCATACACACCACTTTGATGCCAAACTGTTTATAATTGTCGCTGATCCACTGCATCGCCTCCAAAATCTTATACGCCCCTGTTTCTCCGCTTTGTTCAAGTGCTTTGATGGAAACAATGCTACTTTTTGGCGACACACCCGAATATTTCCCGCCACTTGCAAGCCCACTTCCGCAGGCAATGCTTGTGACATAGGTCCCGTGTCCGTTGTCGTCGTAATAATTTTTTTTGTCATTAATCAGGTCAACAAATTTTATTATCCTGTTTTTTGGCACACAAAAATCTATGTGGGGGTTAAGCCCCGTGTCTATGAAAGCAATCGTCACATCTTTGCCAGTGCAACCATTTTCAACGAGTTTTTTAACATTCAAAATCTTTTTTGCGACATCAATTTGCGTGGAAACTCTCGTCTGTTTTGCAATGAAACCCACAACACTCGTCTTTGCAAACTGAACAATTTGTTTTTGCGATAGAGTAACACCGATGGCATTTATGAAAGGATATTCAAAAAATTTTAGCCCGTTTTTCTTCGCCTCAACTTTCAGTTTTTGAAAATTCTTTGCGTAAACAACACAGTCGTTATAAACCTTCTCACTTTTAATCTGCACCACGTTTAAGAGTTCTTGGCAAATCTTGTTTAAATAGTTATTCATTTATTTTACTTAACAAATCCTCGAAAAATTTTTTTTGATTTTCGTTCATATATGGGGCAACTTTACTGAGCGTGTCACGAATTTTGTCACTTGACAGACTGCCCTGTTTAATTTTTTTTTTGGAGGAGGAAACAAACTCATCAACGAGTTCTTCCTTTGAATAGTTTTTATATTTTTCATAGAGGTCTTTTGCGTTCGTCTTTGTGTCTTCGTCGATGTGATTTTCCATCTCTTCCTCACTTTTTGCCTCATTTTTTTCGTCAAACTTTTCGTCTGCAAAATCAAATAGACTCTTTTTCATTCTCTTCCCCCTAAAAATCGTTTTTATTATATATGTTTCAAGGTTTTTAATTGTTAAAAATTTATTGTAAAACAAAAAAAAATTTAAACATATAATATAATATTATGAATAAAGAAAAAATGAACGGTGAGCAGTTTAATTACATATCATCTTGCTATCCTAATGATATGCTTGATGATAAAAATTCGAAAATGCAAAAACCAAACGAAAACGGAAATGGAAATTATAATGGAGGTTGTTTTGATGGCAACTATCATATGAATTCAAACGGAAATTCGAACCAAAATTCGAACGGAAATTCGAACCAAAATATGTTCGGGAATATGAATTCAAATATGAATGCTTCGTCAAACGCAAATGGAAATATGAATTTAGGTAATATGTTTCAAAATTTAGGCAAAGGTGGCAATATGAACCTCGGCAATATGTTTCAAAACTCAGGTGGCGGTGGAAATATGTTGTCGAATTTGATGTCGATGTTCACAAAAAATATGGGCGGTGACAACGGCAACATAATGTCGATGATGGGCAATTTGATGCCAAATATGTCGCAAAATGGCGGGGGTATCTTAGGCTCTTTTCTTAAAAACGACAAAAAAGAGAGCGACAAAAAAGATGGCCCTAAGATTGAAAATTTCAAAAAAATAAAAAATCTCGACTGAGATTTTCTACTTATTTAAAAATTTTTGCTCTTAATTTTATTTATTATCATCTTCGTTATAAAATGATTTTATAAGGTCGTTTATAATGATGAGATTTTTAAAAACAACTGCGTGCTCAAAACCTTTAAGGTTCAGCCCCGTGTATTTTTTCACTTTGTCGAGCCGATAGTTGAGGGTGTTGCGGTGCATAAACGTCTTTGCACTGGTGACGCTGGTGTTAAGATTGTTCTCGAAAAATGCGTAGATCGTTTTCATAAGTTCTGCGTCTTTTAAAACCATTTGAATGTTTGTGTGATCGATGACATTTTTATATTCCTCAAAATTCTTCTGTGAAAAGCAACTTATAAGGTTCTCGGGTGAGAACATTTGAATAATCTTCTCCTCAATCGTCTGATTTTCGTCAAAAGTGAGATTGCAAACAATCAGTTTCTTCCTTCCCATTATCCTTTGTTCTCCTTTAATCTATTTTGTCAATCGCTCCATAGTTTAAGTGCACGCCACTTGTGGCAATGCTCTGTGACAACTTCTCATCACTCATCGCCATTATGACAAGAGTGTTTGGCTTCGCAAAATATTTCTTAAACATTTTAATCAATTCTTTGTTTTCGGCAGGTGACAAATCTTCAAAAATGTTGTCGATGAGGACAATGTCAAGTTTCCTAAAACTGAGTCTTGCGATGGAAACAAGATATTTTTGGAAAAGGGAAAGTTTGTAGATCTTCTCCCTTGCTATGCCTTCAAGCCTGAAATCGATGATGGCATTATTCACCTTTTCTTCGACGACATTTTTTTCGGTTTTTCTGATGTCAAGGACATATTTTAAGTTGTCATAAACAGTTTTTTTGTCAAAAAAGATTGACTTGTATGGAATGTATCCCATTGAGATGTCGGAAGAATAGTCCACTTTTTGAAGTGGAATGTTTTTGATGTAAACTTCCCCTTTGTCTGGAGTTTCAAGACCGGCAAGAATTCGCAAAATGCAAGTCTTCCCACTGCCAACAGGCCCTAAAAGCGCCACAACATCACCTTTTTCAAACTTAAAATTGATGTTTGAGAGTGCAAAAAATTCTTTTGTGTATTTTTTATATACATTAACAAACGAAATCATATGTGCATATTGTATCAATTTATTTTAAAAAAAACAAGAGTTAAATTTAATTTTTAAAAAAAACAAATGACTAATTGCATTTTTGGTGATATAATTTGCTTGTTATAAATTTTTAAAAATCAATATTATTTAGTTATTAAGGAGAAAAATATGGACTTATTTGATAAATGCACAAATTTTACAATCGCAGACGAACTGATTAAAAAAGGCATCTACCCCTACTTTCACGCTCTTGAAACAAAACAAGGGCCAGAAGTGGTGATGGAAGGCATCAGCGAAATTATGCTCGGCTCAAACAACTATCTTGGGCTCACCAGTCACGAAGAAGTGATTGAGGCTGGCAGAAAGGCTCTTTTGCAATATGGCTCGGGGTGTTCGGGTTCAAGATTTTTGAATGGGACAACCAAACTTCACCTTCAACTTGAAAAAGAACTGGCTGAATTTTTACATAAAGACGAATGTGTCACTTTCAGCACGGGTTTTCAGACAAATCTTGGGATTATTAGTGCAATTGTTGGCAGAAATGACTACATTTTTTGCGACAAAGACAACCACGCAAGCATCTATGACGGGTGCAAACTCAGCTATGCAAAAGATATTTTAAGGTTTAAACACAGCGACATGGACGACCTCGAAAAGCAACTGCAAACTGTGCCACTTGAAAGTGGAAAGTTGATTGTCACCGACGGCATTTTCAGCATGGGTGGCGACATCTGCAAACTGCCCGATATTGTCCGCCTTGCCAAAAAATATAACGCACGAACTATGGTTGATGATGCCCATTCATTCGGCGTCATAGGCGAGGGCGGAAGAGGCACTGCGTCACATTTTCACCTTGAAAAAGAAGTGGACATAATTATGGGAACATTCTCAAAAAGTCTTGCTTCAATTGGTGGATTTATGGCTGCAAACAAGTCTGTTTGCAACTTCATTAAGCACAACTCCCGTCCATATGCTTTTTGCGCTTCAATCACACCGGCTAGTGTGGAATGTGCAAGGGCTGCCCTTAAAATTATTAAACGAGAGCCACAGCGAATTAAACGTTTGCAAGAAGTGGCAGATTATGCAAGAAAAAAACTGATTGAAAAACACGTGGACATAAAAAATTCGCAAGCACCTATAATTCCTATCAACACCTTTGACAACGAGATAACTTTCCTTGCTTGCCACAGACTTTTTGAGAGAGGCGTGTATGTCAATCCTGTTATATCGCCTGCTGTGCCTGTGGGACAAAGTATGATTAGGACAAGTTATATGGCAACTCTCACAAACGAGCAAATCGACAAGGCAACAGACATCATTGCACAAGTTTTGGGCGAGTTAAATTTGCTTAAAAAATAATTTTATTTTTAATTATTTTTACTTTTAAAATTTTAAAAAAATAAAAAAATAAAAAAACGGCTAAAATTAGTCGTTTTTTTAATAATTAAAGTGATTTTTAAAACTATTTTTTTTAATAAATTGTTTCAATCAGCCCTAAATTCCCGTCATTTCTTCTGTATAAAATATTCACATTGTTTGTTTCCCTGTTTAAAAAAACATAGAAATTGTTGTCAACTGTGTCCAAAAACACTTTTGCGTCCTCAACGGAGATTGGTTCAAGTTCAAACTGCTTTTTCTTCACAACTTCCAGTTTTTTCATCTCGGGAAGTTTGTCAAAAAATAGATATTCTTTGTTCAAACTGTCTTTTTTAAGGCGAGTGAAGAATTTGTCGCCATATTTTACAATCTGTCTTTCCACTTTTGGCAAGGCTTGGTCGATGTTTTCAAACATATTTTCGCCCGTCACTTCTGCTCTGTAGAACAACCCTTTACTTCGCAAAGTGAGTTCCAATTTGTTTAAAACACCTTCTTTTTTACACATAACTCTCGCAACGGCGTCTGCGTTGAAATACTTATCAAGTCTTGACACCTTCTTCTCGATGATTTCCTTAAACTTGTCGGACACTACATAGTTTTTCGAATTGATTTCAATTTCCATAATTATCTCCTTTCTATAAAATCATAATATCAAACTTTTTCTTTTTCTCAAAATATTTTTAGGCGTCCTGTTTGTCGATTTTAAACACCAAACCATTAGCGTCTGTTCCCACAATAATATTTTTGTCGTTAATCTCGCCTGACAACAAGCCGTCGGTGAGTTTGTCTTCAATCTCGGTTTGAATAAGTCGCTTCAAAGGTCTTGCGCCATATTCTGCCGAAGTGCCCTTTTCCACCAAATATTTCAGCGCACTTTCCGTAAACTTCATATTGATGTCCCTTTCCTTCAACTTTTTGTTCAAATTGTTAAGCATAATTTTTGCAATTTCCGTAAGATTTTCTTCCGTTAGGCTGTGGAAAACTGTGATGACATCAATCCTGTTTATGAACTCTGGCTTAAATTTTCTCTTAACACTCTGCATAATGACATTTTTCATCTGGTCATAGTCGGGATTGTCAACCGTGAATGACGGCGAATTAAAGCCAAGTTGTGAAGTGTGGCTTGTGAGTTCGTTCAATCCGCAATTGCTCGTCATAATGATTATTGTGTTTTTAAAATTCACTGTTCGTCCGTGGCTATCAGTCAAACGCCCGTCTTCCAGCACTTGAAGAAGGGTGTTTAAAATGTCGGGGTGCGCCTTTTCAATCTCGTCGAAAAGCACCACCGAATAGGGCTTTCTCCTGACAAGTTCCGTCAGTTGCCCGCCGTCGTCGTGTCCAATATATCCGGGAGGCGAGCCAATGAGTTTTGACACGGAGTAACTCTCCATATATTCGCTCATATCAAGACGAATTATGTTGTTTTCGTTGTCAAACATCGTCTCGGCAAGTGCTTTGCAAAGTTCTGTTTTTCCAACACCTGTCTGCCCCAAAAAGAGAAAGGAGCCAATGGGTCTTTTACTGTCTTGAAGCCCAACTCGTGAACGCCTGATTGCCTTTGACACAGCGGTGACTGCCTCCTCTTGCCCCACCACTCGTTTGTGCAAAAATTCTTCCATTTTTAAAAGTTTTTCTTTCTCGCTCTCTGTGATTTTTGTCACGGGAATGCCTGTCCAGCGTGACACCACTTCCGCCACCTCTTTTTCAGTGATTTGAGGCTCAACTTTTGGCTTTGAAAGGTTATATTTGTCTTGCTCTTTTTTGAGTTCTTCATACATAATTTCAAGGTCGTTTGCCAATTTTGTCGATTTTTCGTAGTTGTGTTGAACAAGTGCTTCCTGATAGTTTCTGTGCACTTCCTTGAATTTGTCTTCCATATCCTGCAAATGCTGTGGCAAAATGGTGCCACTCACTCTTGCCTTACTGCTTGCCTCGTCGATGAGGTCGATTGCTTTGTCGGGCAGACTTCTGTCCATAATATACCTGTCGGAAAGTTTCGCAGCAGCAACGATTGCTTCGTCGGTGATTTGAATTTTGTGAAAAGCCTCATAGCTGTCTTTGAGCCCACGCAAAATTAAAATGGTTTCGTCCACACTTGGTGGGTTCACCATAATTGGCTGAAATCTCCTTTCAAGAGCCTTGTCTTTTTCAACAAATTTGCGATATTCATCTGTGGTTGTCGCACCAATTGTTTGCAGTTCGCCCCTTGCCAAATATGGTTTTAACATATCCGCAGGGTTCACGTCACCCTTTTCCCCGCCGGCTTTGGCAAGAGTGTGAATTTCATCGATAAAAACAATGATATTTTTGTCTTTTATAATTGTTTCAATGGCGTCCTTTAAGCGTTGTTCCAGTTCGCCACGGAACTTCGTCCCAGCCATAAGAGAGCCCATATCCAGCGAAAAAATTGTCTTATTAAGGAGCAAACTTGGCACGTGATTTTTCACAATCGCCTGTGCAAGCCCCTCCACAACGGCTGTTTTCCCGACGCCCGCCTCGCCGATTAAAATGGGGTTGTTTTTCGTCTTTCTGCAAAGGATTTCAATGAGCCGTTCAATCTCGTTCTCCCTGCCAATGATGGGGTCCATCTTGCCTTGACGAGCCTTTAAAGTGACGTCGTAGCCAAAATCCAAAAGATTTTCGGGAAGAGAACTCTTGTCGGTTGAAGAATTTTCGTCAACTTTGATGAAACTCTTGTTGTCGTTGTTCACGTCCACAGTTTTTAGTTCGTCATAAATTTTCTCTCGAAGATTGAGCGTGTCAACATTGAAAAAACTCGAAAGAAGCCTGAACGCAAAACAATCTTCATTATACAAAATGCCCACCAAAAAATGCTCCGCACTCAAAAAGTTGTGCCCCAATTTAAAGGCGATGTTCGAAGCCGTCACCAAGATGTTTTTGCTCCTTGGCGTCAGTTCAAGTTTGTCGCTTGATAGGGTTGGGTTCAAGCCCGCTTGCCCCATTTTTTCAAGCAATTTTTCTTTTGTTACATTCAAATCTTTCAGCATTTTGCATGCAAGAGAACTTGGCACAGACAAAATTCCATAGAGCAAATGCTCGGAATCAATCTGGTTTCCTTTCATTTTTTTTGTTACTTCGCCTGCAAAGTTCAGCACTCTCTGGGCACTGTCCGAAAATTTTATAAAATTGTTCATTTCTGTTTCTCCTTTAAAATATTAATGAGGACATTTTTCAAAATGCCAATGCGTATAATTCCGTCCACTTTCACTGGGCTTGAAAGCGCCTTATCACTTATGGCATAGGAAATTATCTTCGCTTGCGAAAGCGACAAAAATTGCTTGCCAACGAGGTCCTCCAAAAGATACAAAGCATCTTTAAAAGAAATCTCGTTTGAAAGATTTTCATCAATCAATTTAAAAATGTAGCTGTCATCAAAATCTTGAATTTTGACAAGTTTTATGAAGCCTCCCCCGCCTCGCCTGCTTTGAATGATGTATCCCCTGTTCAAATTAAACCTTGTTGTCAGCACATAATTAATCTGGCTCGGGGCACACTTAAAAAAATCTGCAAGTTCGTTTCTGGAAAGATTTATAAAACTGTCTTTGCCCATATTTGACAAGATAAACTTTTCAATTCCGTCACTTACTGTTGCCATTATGTCCTCCTTTAAAAAAGTTTGACTATCTTTGACCTTTATAGAATAAAACATTTTTTTGGGGTTGTCAATAATTTTTAATTACTTTTTTATTTTCTCTTGAAATTTACATTTTTAGTTTTTTATTTTCACTTGAAATTTACATTTTTAGTTTTTTATTTTCTCTTGAAATTTACATTTTTAGTCTAAGGAAAAATAATATATTATATAAGTAATAATATAACTGCTTAACCTATAATGTAAGTGAGAAAAAAGAAAAAGGCTGTTATGCCTCTTTCTTTTCACTAAGTTTCAAATCCGTTTTTAATCCACTTTCCTTTTTGTGCGTTTTTATGTATTTTGTCCATTTGATATAGCCATAGGTTGTGTTCGTGAAATATCCCAATTTAAGCACCAAAAGGACCCACTGACCCATCATTATGTTCATCACAGTTTCGAGAGTCGCCACAATATACCACGAAATCCACTGTTCCCTGTATCTTAGCAAAATGAACACCCCATTTGAAATGGCAACCGCACTGCACATCGCATCAAGATAGCACACAATTATGTCCAAAGTTCCGTTTGCATCAAGAATTCCCTCTGGCGAAATGATCGTAAGTAGATAGCCAACACCAGCAGTCCAAACGATTATACCGAAAATGAGAACGACTTCCTGCCAGCCACTAAGAGTTCTCACAACAGTGAGTTCGTCGTCTTTTTTGTCCTTGTGCTTGTTCCAACTCACAAAACTAATGATGTCAATTGGGATCCAGAAAAAGACCGTCACTGCCATTGTTGCAAATCTCTCGCCAATTAAAATGAGAGTGACAATTTCCACGATTTCCACAAGAAATGAAACGATAAAATTAAAGCGACTTTGTTTGGAAATTAAAAGTTCGCAAGTGGCGTTTAAAATGACGTCGGCAAGGTATAGCCACATAATCAAAACAGGGTTCACAATCAAATCGTCGACGGTGGACGGAAACAAAAATGTTATCAAAAGTGACAGCCCTAAAATGCTGAAATACCATATCTTTTCATATGGAGTAAAAAAATTCCAAAGCCTGACAAAAAAATTCTTTTTCTTTTCTTCTTTTTTTTCTTCTTTCACTGCAACTTTCATCTTAAAGTAACCCCTTCTTTTTTTCATAAAACTTGTATAAGTATATATGTTTCATGCTTTTTGTCAAGGAATAAAGTTGTTTACAAAAAAAAATTATGATGATAGAATATTTTCAAGTTAAAAATGAGAGAAAATAAGGGGAAAAAATGTATCTTGGCTATGATTTTGATGAAAAACTGGTTTTGGAAGTGGGCGACGCAGAAAAAAAACTTGCTCCAATTTTTGAAAGATTTGAGAAAAACGCACTCCTTTGCAGTGCAAAAGTTTTGAAGGCTTTTCAAGACAACAGACTCTGCTCAACCGATTTCATCGAAACGACGGGCTATGGGTTTTATGACGCCGGCAGGGACAAACTTGAAAAAGTGTATGCGGAGATTTTTAAAGCGGAAGACGCCCTTGTTCGCCCACAAATTATGTCTGGCACACACGCCATTTCTCTCACATATTTTGGGCTTTTAAAGCATGGCGACACTTGCATTTCCATTTCTGGAAAGCCCTATGATTCACTGCAATCTATCATTGGAATTGCTGGGAAAAGCCGTAATAGCCTCATTAAAAACGGCATAAAATATGAGCAAATTGAACTTGTTGACAACGATTTTGACATTCCGACAATTGTGAAAAGGCTTAAAAAAAGCAAGGTCAAACTCGTTGAAATTCAACGCTCAAAAGGTTATAGCGAAAGAAAAAGCCTCTCAATTGAAAAGATTGAGCGGGTGTGCAAAGCCATTAAAATTGCCGACAAAAACACAATCATTATGGTTGACAACTGCTATGGCGATTTTGTGGAAGACAGAGAGCCAACTGAGGTGGGGGCGGACGTTTTGGTGGGGTCGCATATGAAAAATCTTGGCGGTGGAATTGCTAAAACTGGGGGCTACATTGTGGGAAGAAAAGACCTCATTTTCGACATTTCAGAGAGGTTTTCTGCACCCGGGCTTGGCAAAGACATCGGCGCAAATCTTAATCAAAACTACCTCTTTTTTAAAGGGCTTTATCAGGCTCCAACTGTCGTTTGCTCGTGCCTTAAAACAATGGCTCTTGCTAGTTTTCTTCTTGAAAAATACGGCTTTGAAGTCAGCCCAAAATTTGACGAGCAAAGGGCGGACATCATTCAAGCAGTGGAACTCAAAACTGCCGAAAATCTCATCAAATTTTGCAAAGGACTGCAACAAGGCGCACCTGTTGAAAGTTTCGTTTCACCCATTCCTGCACCAATGCCGGGATACGAAAGCGACGAGATTATGGCGTGCGGAAGTTTTGTGACTGGAGCCACAAGTGAACTGAGTTGCGACGCTCCAATGACTCCCCCATACACCGCATTTATGCAGGGCGGACTCACTTATGAATATGGAAAACTGGGGATTTTGATTGCTTTAAATATGCTTCTTAAAAAATAGTTTTTTATTTCAAACTTTTTTTAAAACATTAATCTTTTTTCTTTAAAAAAACAAAAATAGGGTGATTATTGTAAGATAAATTCCCTATTTTTTTTCTCTTTCCTTTTTGTTTCTCCACTTCACTTTCAGTTTGTAAAAAAGCCCCAATTCTTTTTTAGCAGTTTGGACTTGGGAGTCAAGTTCGTCTTGTTTTGACCTGATTGTTTCTGCATATCCACTTTCGTTTTTGAGCCAAAAATGCAATCTTTTAAGCCTTTTTAAAGCATATTTATTCGCATCTCTCTCCACATCTTGCATCGCATAGTAGGAATATTTTTCATTTTTATCAAAATTTACATAACCCTGCAAATTTTTCTTCCATTTATAAGTGTTTGAAAACACACTTGGTTTCTCGTTTTCCACCACTTCTTCTTGTTGAAAGGCGTGCCTGCCCTCGTGAAAAAGAACGGTTAAGCCCCAATATTGCATATATTTTTTCTTGAAAAAATCGATGCTGAGGTAGATATTTCCCGCACCTTTGTCGCAAAGTCCCTGCATATTGTTGTCAAAATTTTTTTCCACCACAGTCATTGGCTTTCTGCCCTGCCTCTTTGCTTCAAAATTTTCCATTTGTTGAAAAACTTTTATTCGAGAGTTCAAACTGAGTTCTTCCCAATTCCTATTTTTAAGTTTAAGATATGTTAAAAATTTAAACATTTTTCTCCCTATTTTTTTCTCAATTTTCAAAAAAAATTTTAGAATTCTTTAACTATCAAAATCGTCCAAAAAGTGATGCTTTCCCCCGCTTTTATCCTTATATGCAATCACTGTGGCGAGGTTGACATTTTCAACACTTTTAAAAATATTGTCTTCAATCTGTGGGTCGTCTTTTGCAAGATTTGCAATTAAATTCTTCATCATTTTTCGCTTTGAACTAATCTCATTTTCTCTCTCATTTTGAAAATAATTTTGCTCCGTAAACTTACAAGCACACTGCAAAAAACTGAGTTTGTTGAAGTCTTTCCACGCAATGATATCTTTTTCACGAATGAGATACATAGGCCTGATAAGTTCCATTCCCTCGAAGTTTTTGCTCTTAATTTTTGGCATCATCGTCTGCACCTGAGCACCATAAAGCACGCCCATCAAAATGGTTTCTATCACGTCATCAAAATGATGCCCGAGAGCAATCTTGTTGCACCCGAGTTCCTTTGCTTTGGCATAAAGATGCCCACGACGCATTCTGGCACAGATGTAGCAAGGAGATTTCTCAATGTTCACAACATTTTCAAAAATGTCGCTACTGAAAATTGTGAGCGGAATGTCAAGAATTTCTCCATTTTTCTCAATTTTTTCTCGATTTTTTTTGCTGTAACCCGGGTCCATCACCAAAAAAACAAGTTCAAAAGAAAATTTGTTGTGCGTTTTTAGTTCCAGAAAAAGTTTTGCCATAAGAAAAGAATCTTTCCCGCCCGAAACACACACCGCAACCTTGTCGTTTGGCTTTAAAAGTTCATAAGTTTTAATCGCCTTTGCAAACTTTGAAAACAATTCTTTTCGAAATTTTTTACTGATATTAAAATTAATCTTTTTATTTTCATCAAGTAGTTTTTCAACTTCCTTTGGCTCGTCTTTCACACATTCCTCATCAATAATTATGGTTTTTCTCATATAAAAATTGTAACACATCTCACTGTTCACAGTCAAATAACAATCGATATTACTCATAATGATAATAAATTTATCTAAAACTTTTGCGATGGCAAAAATATCATTCACGAAGTGAATTGTGCTGGGGTGGCAACAAAAAAATGATGCGGGCACGCCTAACGTCTAACCGCTATTTTTTGTTTCCCCTCCCACTCCCCCTTCATTTTTATAGGACTCATTAAAAAAGTTTTTTAAACATTTTTAATGATTATTGATTTTGGGTGGCAACAAAAAAATGACGCGGGCACGCCTAACGGCTAACCGCTATTTTAATGATAAATGATGAATGATTAATGATGAATTATGGTTGTTTAAAATTTATATTTTTTCTATCCTAAATTTTTCATTTTTCATTTTTCATTTTTCATTTTTCATTTTTCATTTTTCATTTTTCATTTTTCATTTTTCATTTTTCATTTTTCATTTTTCATTTTTCATTTTTCATTTTTCATTGTAAACAAAAATGAACCCTTGCGGGCTCATTTTTGTTTACTTGGTGCCGGAGGCCGGATTTGAACCGGCACGAAGTTGCCCTCGAGGGATTTTAAGTCCCTTGTGTCTACCATTCCACCACTTCGGCATATTTCTGTGACAAATGAAATTGCAACACCAAAACAAAATTTATAAAACTAAAACTATCACTCTTATAATTTTACCACATTTTGCAATTTATTGCAACCTCTCACTCATCAAACGAATTCGCATTTTTCATATTTTTTCATTTTCAATTTTTTAAGTTCAATTTTCCTTTCGCTATAACCCAACTTAGACTGACCTTTGATGCTTCGTTTTCGCATATTCAAACAATAGTCCGCCAGTTGAAAAGTTTCCATCAAAGTGTTAGTTTTGTCCTTCAAAAACCAGCCATAGCAATATTTTTTGCTGTTGAGGACCTTCACTTCGAAATCTTTTGGAGCAACCAAAATGAACTCGTCGCCACCATATCTCACAACATCACCATATTGCATCAAACTCTTTGCCACGTCTTTTATGAGATTGTCGCCTGCACAATGACCATTTGTATCGTTTTCCTTTTTTAAATCATTGATGTCAACAATTATAAACTTGAATTCATCTTCATCATTATAATTCTCAACGAACCAGTTTCGATTGTAGCACCCAGTTAGATTGTCATGATAGGCGAATTTATTGAGTTTTTCAAACTCCTCTTTACTGATTTCTATTTTTTTCATTCCCCTTATCACGATCCCATTATCAATTTTTAACTTTGGAAAATTTCACAAAATCACGCTCAATTAAACGGATTGGAGGCACCACCCAGATTCGAACTGGGGGTAAAGGTTTTGCAGACCTTAGCCTTACCACTTGGCTATGGTGCCACAAAAATCCGTTGTTGGTGGGAACAGTAGGATTCGAACCTACGACCCCTTGCTTGTAAGGCAAGTGCTCTAACCAACTGAGCTATGCTCCCAGAAATTTGGAGCGGAGGACGGGATTCGGACCCGCGACGTTCACCTTGGCAAGGTGACGCTCTACCACTGAGCCACCCCCGCAAAAAATTCTTAAATTAAGATAGTAGTAATATACCAAACTCAAAAATAATAGTCAAGAAATTTTTTAGTTTTTTAAGCAATAATAATATATCAAGAGGTGAATCATTATTTTATTATGAAGAAAAAATGAAAAACGTGCAGAAAAAAGTGGAAATAAATTTATTTCCACATAATTTCTGGAAAGAAGAAAGATTTTTAAAATATTGCAATCTTCTCTTTTTAGAGCACACACTTAAAAATTATTAAGTGGTTTAATCGCACAAGTCTGCACCATTAGAATTTTGCATCTTGTTTGATTTTTTATTTGCCCTTTTCGACGCTTTTGCCATACTTAAACAGCACCTCCTTCTTTTTGACTGATAAAATTAATTATTAGTCAAAAGTAGTTTATGAAAAATAATTCATATCATACTTACAAATTATTCCAAAAACAGTTGCAAAAGTCGTCTATCAAAAGTTCGCCATATGTTGTTTTTATCCGCTCAAATTCAACAAGTGTCAAAAAGGCATTAAGCAATTTATTTATCTTTTTTTCAAAATCATTTAGCACATTTTCAACCACCAACTTAACCCCGTAAGACGAAGATTTAGTTGAAACTTCAAGGAATACTGTGCCATTTTCTTTGTTTACACAAATTTTTGTAACTTCACTATTCAGGTTAAACTCGTTTAAAAATTGCCACAAATTTAGGCTTGAAAACACAAGATTGTTCTCTGATAAAAACTGACATTGTGAGAAAGCAAGGGGTGAGAGTGAAAAAAAAGAAAAAAAAGTTTTTTCGCTTCCATTTTCTTCAAAAGTTATGGGAATTAAGTCACTTACACTGAGGTTGTTCGCAATTTCAAGAATTTTGTAATCTTTATCAAGTAAAAAAGTTTTTTCTTCATAAATAATATAGTAAACGGCGACCCTTTCACGAGCATTAATAACAAATGTATCTGGAAAAACTGCCTCTAAATCCAGCGTTTCAAGATATGGATTGTTGCGTTCGAGATTGATGATATACTTGTCCTTTTGTTGCAAAAACATCAATTTCCCATATTCAAAACCGCCGGAAGAAATGATGTTTTTCACACTTTCATCTGTGTTAAAAACGCTATTATTTGTTATATTAATCTCCTCATTTTCCAGCGAATAAAAATGGACGACAACCGTTTTAAGTTCAAAAACAGCCGACGAAAAACTCAAAATAAAAATGAAGATGAGCATAATGCAAATGATTATGTAAAGCCTTTTCTTTTTCAACTTACACCTCTATTCTATGCTTTTTTTTGCTCCAAAAGTTTTGATATTCATTCGCTTCTTTTTACGTCCGCTCCAAGAGAATTAAAAACTTCGTCAAGACGCTCATAGCCCCTGTCAATGTTATGAATGTTATTTACAATCGTCTGCCCTTCTGCCACCAAGCCTGCAATCGTGAGCGCTGCCCCTGCACGCAAATCTGTGCAATTCACCTCCGCTCCAAACAATTTTTCCACTCCTGTCACAATGGCAACCCTATCTTTTGTGATTATATTTGCTCCCATTTTGATGAGTTCTGGCACGTGTTTCAGCCTCGTTTCAAAGAGGTTTTCGTTGATGACACACGTCCCCACACTCACCGCTTCAAGCACCATACTTTGCGGTTGCAAATCCGTTGGAAAGCCGGGATAGGGCATCGTTTCAATCTTTGAAAAAGTCTGCGGGCGGGAAAACGCTTTCAACCTTATGCTATCACTTTTCAAGGTTACTTCCAAACCAGAATTCTTGAGCTTGCTGATTAACGAATAAATATTCTTAAAATCGACATTCTTCACCGTCAAATCTCCACCACAAGCGGACACTGCGAGAAGATATGTGCCTGCAATAATCCTGTCTTCCATCGGCAAATATTCAACGTCCCCAAGTTTTTCCACGCCGTCTATGACTATTGTGTCAGTGCCTGCGCCACTAATTTTTGCACCCATTTTGTTTAAAAAATTTTGCAAATCAACAATCTCTGGCTCTTTTGCAGAGTTGTAAATTTTTGTTGTTCCCTTTGCCAAAACTCCCGCCATCATAATGTTTTCAGTGGCTCCAACACTTGGAAAATCAAGGTGAATGTCATTTCCACGCAGTTTTTTTGTAACACATCTTATTATTCCATATTTCTCATTTATGTCCACATTTAATGCTTTTAACCCTTTCAAATGTAGGTCAATTGGTCGTGCGCCGATGTCACAACCGCCCGGATAGCAGACAATCGCTTGGCCGAGTCTTCCCAAAATTGAGCCTAGCAAAAAAATGGACGAACGAATTTTTGTCGCCAAATCTTTTGGAATTTCAAATTTATTCACGTTTTTACAGTCGATTATGAGGTCTTTCACTCTTTTTTCAACCACACACCCAAGATTTTTAATGATTTCGGTCATTGTATTTATGTCTTCCAAATCTGGACATTCGTGAAGCGTCACCACCCCACTGGACAAAATACAACCCGCAAGAATGGCAAGATAGGAATTTTTTGCTTTCGAAGTGGTCACCACTCCGCACAGTTTTTTGCTTCCGTTAATTATAAATTTTTCCATACTATTTTCCCACTATATAATCTTATGGAAAAGGCAAAAATTGTGTTAATTATTATTTTTTATGATGATTTTAAAACAAGTTTAAATAAATATAAAAAGTTAAAAATTCTTCACAAATTCATTTTCTTGATTTTTTCTGTCTATGGAGCGAAGCACGCCAACTGCCCCCAAAAATACAACAATTGAGGTGCTTCCACAACTGATGAATGGAAGAGGCAAGCCCGTGGGCGGAATGAGCCCCGACACAACCGCAACATTAATGAGCATCTGCACGCCAATCACCGCAGTTATCCCGCTTGCGAGGTAGCAACCAAAACGATTTTTCGCCTTTATGGCAATTTTTATCCCGCAAAAAATTAAAATAAAATATAAAAGCAAAATCAAAATTGTGCCAAAAAGCCCAAATTCCTCGGCAATCACTGCAAAAATAAAATCACTTTCCGAAAAAGGCAAAAATAAATATTTTTGACGGGAATTGAAGAGCCCGACGCCGAAAAGTCCACCGTTTGAAATGGCAAAAAATGACTGAATGAGTTGATAACCCTCGTCCTGCGGGTTCGCCCACGGATTTAAAAATGCCAGCAGTCTTTCAAGTCTGTATGGCTCGATGATGATTAAAACGGGAATCATAAGAAGGGCGGGAATGGCAAGAATTAAAAAATGTTTGAAGGAAATCCCACCCACAAAAAGCATAAACATCATCACAACTAAAACGCAGATTGTGATGGACATATTTGGCTCCAAAATGATGAGAAAACACGTCAAAATGCCTGCGAAAATGACGGGCAAAAGCGTTTTGAAGCACTTCACTTTTTTATAATTTTTCGCAAGATATCCCGCTGAAAAAAGGACAAAACAAAACTTTGCAATCTCGCTCGATTGAATGGTGAAACCCGGCAAATCTATCCACCTTTTCGCCCCATAATTTTCAACCCCAAGCCCCGGAATGAACACCAAAACAAGCAAAATATAGCCGAAAATCAAGGCAAAAAGCCCCTTTTTTTGCAGTTTTTCATAGTTTATTTTACTAATTATAACCATAGAAATTAAGCCCAAAACAAAGCCAATCATCTGTTTAAACAAATAGTAGAATTTGTTATTTAGCACATTTTCGGCATAATAATAACTGGCACTATACACCATCAAAAGTCCAAAAAGCGAAAGAAAAATGCAGATAATTGTGAGGACTTTTCCTTCAATGCTTTGCTTCCCATTATTTTTAAAGTGAAAAATTTTCATAGCAACCCTTAATGTATTCCAAAAATTTTTCTCCCCTGTCGGCATAGTCTTTGAACTCGTCAAAACTTGAACACGCGGGTGACAAAAGAAGTTGCTCGCCACTTTTAAGAGTGCCACAAGCAAACTCCACTGCATCTTTTAGATGTGTAAATGCCAAAAGTTTGTCTAAGCAATTTCCACGTTTGCCTGCCAACAAAATTTTTTCTTTCGTTTCACCCACAACCAAAATTTTTTGAATGTTTGATGTGAGATTTAAAAAAATCTCGTCAAACTCGTCGCCCTTGTCCGCCCCACCTAAAATAAGCATTGTGCCTTTCCCATTATCCAAAGTTTTCATTGCACAAATCGTGGCGTCAACATTTGTTCCTTTGCTATCGTCAAAAAAATCGATGCCGTTTCTTGAAAACACTTTTTCAATTCGATGATTTTGAGCAGAAAATGTGTTTAAAACATTTTTTATATTTCTATTTTTCAGCCCTAAAATCTTCGCCACGCAGACTGCACACATCACATTTTCAAGGTTGTGAAAACCCCTTAAAAAAACAACATCAGAGCAGTCACAAATTTTCTCCTCTTTCCCGTTTTTAGAGAAAATTATGTTATTTTTGTCTAAAAAACAGCCAAATTTTGCCTTTTTTGTGCCAAATACATATGTTTTGCACTTTGTTTTAACATTTTTCAATTTTTCATTTAGAATGACAAAATCATTATTTTCCATATTTTTGAAAATCTTTTTCTTCGTCGCAACATAGTTTTTCATAGATTTATGTCTGTCCAAATGGTCGGGCGAGATGTTGAGCAAACAGGCAATTTTTGGTTTAAAAGTCTTCACCGCTTCAAGTTGAAAACTGCTGACCTCGCAGGCATAAATTGTGTGCTTTTTTTCAGTTTTCACTTTTTCGCACAATGGAATGCCAACATTCCCCACAAGTTCCGCTCTTTTGCCTGCGTTTTTTAGCATTTCATAGATGAGACTCACAGTCGTCGTTTTTCCATTCGTCCCCGTCACTGCCACAAATTTATTTTTAGTGTGAGAAAACCCAAGTTCCAACTCCGACAAAACCTCTATGCCTTTTTTCTTTGCATAAGAAATTCTCTCGTCAAAAATGGAGATTGACGGGCTGATGATTATTTGGTCGATGCCGTCAAGAACAATTTTGTTTAATTCTTTCAAGACAAAAACATTCAAATGAAAACAAAATTCATTTAAAAGTTGAACTTGCAAATCTTTGTTTTCGTCAAATATAAAAAACTTATCTTTTTTGTTGTAGAGCAAATTGAAACTTGCTCTCCCACTTTTCATAAAACCCCAAATCAAAATACTTTTTTTCATATTATTCCTAACAATGCCAGAATGGTTGTCCCGATAAGCATTGTTATTAATATGTATATGAACACTATTTTTGTTTCATACATTCCCTTTTGTTCCAAGTGGTGATGAAAAGGTGCCATCAAAAAAATCCTTTTTCGTGTCCGTTTAAAATATGCAACTTGCAAAATAACGCTCACACTTGAAACCATAAACATCATGCCAATGATAGGAATGTAGAGGCTTGTCCCGTTCATACAACACACGCACGCCATCAGTGCCCCTAAAGAAAGAGAGCCTGTGTCGCCCATAAAAATCTTCGCCGGGAAACAGTTGAAAAACAAAAACCCAAGAAGACTTCCCGCCACCGAAAAACAAATCACATTCAAGTTTTGCATTTGAAGAGTATATTCCACTTCGAAATCTCCCACCAAATTTTTGACATAAAAAACGCTGATGAAAGCAATCGTTATGAAGAAGATGAACGAAATCCCACCTGCCAAGCCGTCCAAACCGTCTGTTAAATTCACGCTGTTTGTGCACGCCAAAAACACAATAATCACAAAGGGGATTATAAAGGCTTTCAAATCCCATTTTTCAAAAGTGAACGGCAAATATTGCCCCACCAAAAACGAATTTCTGTATATGAAAAACGCAACAAAAAACGCAATGAGCAATTGAAAAATGATTTTTTGATATGCCTTAAGTCCCAAGTTTCTTTTAAACTTTATTTTGATGAAATCGTCCAAAAAACCAACAATCGCATATGCTAAAAAGACGGCGAGACACAAAATTGTGATTGTGAGATTGGACTTTGCAAAAATCAGGCTCACCAAAATTGTAGGCAAAATGAAGATCACTCCACCGATTGTCGGCGTGCCTTGTTTTGTTTGGTGCTCGGTCACATAGTGAAGAATGTTTTGTCCAAACTTCACTCTTCTCGCAAATTTTATGTAGAGCGGTGCAAACAGTATGCTTACAACCACTGATATTATAAAAGCCAAATAATATGTCATATTTTTCCACTTTTAACTACTGAAATTAGTATTTGTTTTCACCAGTGTTTTATTTTTCCAAATTATGTGTTTAATTTTTTTCTTTTTCTTTTATTTTTTTTTCTTTTTCTTTTATTTTTCTTTCTTTTTCTTTTATTTTTCTTTCATTTTTCTTTCATTTTTTCAATTTTCTATTATATATTTCTTCAAAACTTTTTCATCGCAGTAGTCATATTTAACACCCAAAATTTCCTGATATTTTTCTGCCCCTTTTCCAGCAATCAAAATCACATCGCCTTTTTTTGAATTTGCAATTGCCTTTTCAATGGCACGAGTTCTGTTTTCCTCAACCTCAAAATTATCTTTTTTAATTCCGTCGGTGATGTCGCCAATGATTTTTAGCGGGTCTTCGCTCCGTGGATTGTCGCTTGTCACAAAGACATAGTCGGCATAAACACTCGCCAAACGTCCCATTTTCGAGCGTTTCAACCTATCTCTGTCGCCCCCACAACCAAACACGCAAATCACCTTTTTCTGCCCCAAATTTTTCAAACTTGAAAGCACATTTTCAAGAGCCTCTGGAGTGTGGGCAAAATCTATCACCGCAACTGCACCGTTTTTCAGTTTGTAAAAATTCATTCTGCCTTCAATCATTTTCACATTTTGGAGGGTTTTAACGATGACATCGTCGTCAATTTCCAAAATTTTTGCACAGACCATTGCAGAAAGTTCGTTGTAGATATTAAACTTGCACAAAAGATTGCTCCCAATGTCAAAAATGTGGTCGAAAACATTTGCCACAAAACTGCTTTTTGTGAGGGTCAAATCTAAATCTATTGCAAAATTTCTTGCTGGCTTTTCGATGCCATATGTCGCCACAAGGCTATCGCTTATCTTCGCAAACATCTCGCCGTATTTATCGTCGGTGTTGATGATGCAATGCTTGCAGTATCTTTTTTTCAAAAATTTCAACTTGCACATCGCATATTTTCCCATATTTTTAAAGTAGTCAAGGTGGTCTTGCGAAAGGTTTGAAAAAATGCCAACTTCGAATTTGAGGCCATAGAGTTTGTTCAAATCAAGAGCGTGCGCCGACACCTCCATAACCACAAATAACACGTCTTTTTTCACCATTTCAACAAGCAAATAGAAAAAATCCACGGTGTCGGGTGTGGTCAAATTTTGCTCAAAAACCTTGCCGTCAAATTCAATTTTCCCAGTGCCGATGAAGCCCGCCTTTCGCCCAGAATTATTCAAGAGTTGAAAAACCAAACTCGCTGTCGTCGTTTTTCCGTTTGTGCCCGTGACGCCAATCAATTTAACTTTTTTTAAAACATTTCCAAAAAAACGATTACAAATTTTGGGCATAATCTTCCTCGTGTCGTTCACCAAAATGACGGGCAATTTTGTGTCAATCATTTTGTCTGCGACGATGGCGACTGCACCTTTTTTTTCAACGTCTTCTATGTAATCATATCCGTCAAACTTCACGCCTTTATAGCAAAAAAACAAGCAATTTTTCCCAATTTTATTCGTGTTTTGGCTAAGGCTTTCAATTTCCACATTTGTGTCTCCAACAATTTCTTTCACTTTTATCCCGTGTAACAAATCCTTTAATTTCATTTTTTGACCTCGCTTTTTTTAACTCGTTCTAATTAAAATTGTGGTTGATTTTGAAACTATTTCACCTTGGGACGGAAACTGCGACACAATTCTTTCGCCCTCTCCATCAACCTCATAATTCACGTTTAATTTTTCAAGTTGCACCAGCGCCTGCGAAAGTGAAAGCCCCAAAAAGTTTGGCACAGAAAATTTTTCGTCAACCACACTCTCGTCTGCTTTCTCTATATTTTTATATTTAATTATTTCCTCAAATATCACCTTTGCATATGGTTTTGCAACAAGACTTCCATAATAAATTCCCGAACTTGGCTCATCTACGCACAGTAGAATTGCATATTTTGCGGTGCCATCGTCATTCAAAAACCCGAAGAAACTGGACACATATTTCCCCTCGACTATTTCACCGTTTTCACCATACTTCTGCGCCGTGCCCGTTTTCCCGCCGAAATTATAGCCCTCCACAAAAGTCATCTCACCAGTTTTGCTCAAAGCCTGCTCCAAAAGGTATATCATCGTGTTTGAAACCTCACTTGAAATTGTGGTGCTTTTTGCAATGGTTGAATTGTCATAAATAATGTTTCCGTCCTCATCAAAATAGTTGTTCAAAATGCTTGGGACATTCAATGTGCCCCCGTTTATGACGGAGCAAAATGCGTTCAAAAGTTGCACTTGATTTACAGCCACCGATTGCCCAAACCCAATCCTCGCAAGGTCAACTTCTTTCACAGTTTCTTCGTCAAGCAAGATGCCCGAACTCTCGCCTGAGATGTCCACACCCGAAATTTCGCCGATGCCAAATAGTTCTAAATATTCATATAATTTTTCAGTTCCAAGACGAAGCGCCAAATCCATAAAACAGCAGTTGCACGAGTTTTGAACAGCCTCCACTAAGGTCTGGTCGCCGTGTCCGGTCGTTTTCCAACACTTGATTTTTTCGCCATCGACCATTCTATATCCGGGGCAATAAAAATGCTCGTCAAGAGTGGTCAGTCCTTCGCTTAGTGCAGCCGCAAGAGTTAAAATTTTGAAGGTTGAGCCCGGCTCATAGACATTAGAAATCGTCAAATTGTTCATCAATTCAAGCAGACTTTCCACATCATCTCGGGGCACGTCATTCAAGTCGTAACTTGGGCTTATGGCAAGAGCCAAAATCTCAGACGTTTCGGGGTCCATTATAATCGCCGACACACTTTTTGGGTTGTGATCTGCCACCAATTGTTCGAGTGCTTTTTCAACAATAACCTGAATGTTCACATCAATATTTAGCGACACATTCAGCCCGTCAACCGCTTGAACATAGTAATTTAAACTGTCATTCAAAGTTATCCCTTTAACGTCACTTTGAGTCAAATATTTGCCGTCTTTTCCACACATAATGTGCTCATAATAGCACTCTACCCCACTCTGTCCAACACTGTCGCTCGTCAAAAAACCCATGACCTGACAAAGCGTTTTGCCATAGGGATAATATCTGTATATATTTTCTGCTATGTAAACTCCGGCGTAATCCTTTTGGACAATTTTTAGTGCCGTGTCCTCATTCACTTGCAATTTCACAAGCACTTCCGACACCAAAGAATTAATTGTTTTTTGATAGACATTGTCAAAATTTTGTCCAAGTAAGGCACTTAAATATGTGGCAACTTCTGCGGGTTTTTCAATCTCTTTTGCTCGCACAAAAACGTCATAACTCGTGTAACTTATGGCAAGAATGTTGCCATTACTATCAACAATCTGCCCTCGTTTTGCGGTGAGGGGCAAAGTCCGCACCCACTGTTCCACTGCCTTAATCTGCAATGTTTTTGCATCAACAACTTGCAAAAAAACAAATCTCACGATTAAAATACAAAAAATAAAGGTTACAATCATTATTAATGAAAGTAACCTCTTTTGTGATGAGAAAAATGAATATTCAACCTTTCTATTGATAACTCCCTCCAAACAATTCGCCCATTTCGTCACACAACGAATCGAACCAATTTGTTTGTTCTAAATTATCATTTTCACTGTCCTTAAAATCAATAGTCATTTTGTTATCATTATCAAATAAAATATAGTTATTTTCTTCTCTCGCCACAGTAGAGTTCGTGTTTGCCACCCCTTGTGCCACTGTAACTTGCAAATTATTTATTACAAACAAATTATATATAAATAATATGCACAGGAGGACTGTAATAGAAGCGAAAGTGAAAAATAGGGGCTTATTTTTTATGGAAAATTTTGCTTTTTTCTCGTCTTCTTTTTTGCTCAAATCGATGTTATCAAAAAATTCGTTTGGCTGAATTTCAATCGAAAAAACAGGCTCCTCTTCTTTTTCGTGGAGGTTATGAATTTTTGAAAGGTTGTCACTCAAAACCACCTCTTTATCAAAATTTTCAAGTTCCCTTGATGCCACTTCTTCTGTGTCAAAAGTCTTGTCAAAATTGATGTCATCAATCTTTGCAACACGCTCTTTCAAAAGAATTTCCTCTCTCAATTTTGTTTCCATTTTCTCTCCTTTTAAAGTTTTTCAATCACTCTTAATTTACTGGAAAAACACCTTGAATTTTTCTCCATTTCGTCTTCGCTTGGCACAATTGGCTTTTTTGAAATCAATTTTACGCTTGCTTTGTGCCCACACACGCACACAGGAAAATCTTTCGGGCAAATGCAATCCGTGGCGTTTAATTTGAAACAATTTTTGACAAGCCTATCTTCAAGCGAATGAAAACTTATTATGCACAGCCTGCCACCTTTTTTAAGTGAAACAATCATTTCGTCCAGCACAATTTCAAGAGTCGTCAACTCGGAATTAACCTCAATCCTTATCGCCTGAAAAGTTTTTTTCGCCACACTTCCGCCTTTATGAAGCACTTTTGGAGGGACACTTTTCTCAATTATTTTCACAAGTTCGTGAGTTGTTTCAATGGGCTTGTTCTTCCTGAAAATCAAAATGTTTTTTACAATTTTTCTTGCAAAACTTTCCTCGCCATATTCAAAAAGTATTCTTAAAAGTGACTTTTCATCATAATTATTCACCACATACGATGCCGTTAAACTTTGGCTTTTGTCCATTCGCATATCAAGAGGAGCATCAAATTTATAACTAAAACCTCTTTCAATCTCGTCAATTTGATGGGACGAAACGCCAAGATCCATCAAAATTCCGTCAACTTTTTCGTGCCCCAAGTCACTTAAAATCTGCAATATATTTTTAAAGTCGTCATTCACTAAAATCACTTTACATTTGGCACTTGAAAGCCTCTCACGACTTACATCAATTGCTGTTTTATCCTTGTCGATGCCGATGAGAACGCCATTTTTCCCCAGTCTTTTTACAATCTCCTCGCTGTGCCCCGCACCACCAATTGTTGCGTCCACATAGACGCCGTCACTTTTGATGTCCAAATTCTCAATGCATTCAAAAAGCATTATAGGAATGTGCTTAAATTCCATATTCGCCTAACTTTTTAAGCAATTCATCAAAATTTTGACTTGAAGAATATGCTTCCCAACTTTCTTTTGCCCAAAGTTCAATCCTCATTCCAACGCCAACAAAGATGACATCTTTATCTATTTTTGCATAATTTTTAAGCGAAACTGGCAACAAAAATCGCCCTTGATTGTCCTCTTCGAGAACACTTGCCGACGAAAACAACATTCTTAAAGGTTTCTGCACTTTGCTATCAAACATAGGCATTTCTGACGCTTTTTTGAAAACACCCTCAAACTGCTCTTTTGGCACAATAAAGATGCAACCATCGTTTCCTTTGGTCAAGACAACTTCCCCGCTAAACTCTTTTTTGAACTTTGGTGGCAAGCGAAGTCGGTTTTTATTGTCGATGCTGTGCTCAAAGTTTCCTAAAAACATTTTAATATGCCTCTTTCTATACGGAAAAATTATATCATAAGTTTTAACCACTTCCAACCACTTTTGACCACTTTCAAAAAAGCAAATGGCACATTATTAGCGAAAAAATAAAAGTTTGTGCAAAATGCACAAAGAATTTAAAAAAAGATTTTGAAACAAAATCATTAAAAATTATTTTTATATAAAAAAGAAAAAAAATTTTAATATTTAATTTCAATAAGTTTGTTTTTTAAAAGGTCACATGAAGTTAGATAATATTTAACTCCATTTTTTGTTTGAGTCATCTTATAGTTTTTATATTGTGTGCCGTGCAAATGCCCAAAAATAACGCAAAAAACCTCATATTTCTCAAAAAGTCTGGTAAAAACACTGTCATTATAGTTTTTTTCAAAAGGTGGAAAATGGACCATACAAACAATTTTTTCACCATTTGTCTGCATTTTTTTCGCATTTAAAAGTGACATTTCAAGCCTTAAAAGTTCCCTGTTAATTATTTTTTCATCGTCAAAAGACCAGCCCCTTGTGCCACAAAAAATGACATTGCCAAACTTTACACAATCGTTTTGAAGAGCAAAAAAACCATTTGGAAGCACACTCCTCACTTTCCCAATTCCGTTCCACCAATAGTCGTGATTGCCACGGATAATAACCTTTTTCCCGGGTAAACTTGCCACAAAATCAATGTCTTTTTTGGCGTCTTCCAGTTTCATCGCCCAACTGAGATCGCCCGCCAAAAGAACGACATCGTCATCTTTAACCTTTTTTTTCCAATCAAGGACGATGTCTTCAACATAATTTTCCCACACAGGTCCAAAGATATTCATCGGTTTTGGATTGTTTTTTGATAGATGTAAGTCTGAAATGGCAAAAATTTTAAAACTCTTTTTCTTCTTTTCCATTGTTTTATTTTAACAAAAAAAAGATGCAAAGTAAAGAAAAGAAAATCAAAGTGAAAATTCACTTTTAAAATTGAGAAAAACAAAAAATATTTATGATTTTTTTTAAAAAATAAAAAAAGAAAACGGAAAAAACTCCGTTTTCAATCTCTCTTTAACCCTATAATCTCTGGTTTTGAATTGCAGTTGGGAAAAGTGGCAAGTCAAAGGTTGCACTGCAAAGTTCTTGCGTGAATTCCTGTGCTGGTGGTGGCGAGCAATAGCCATAACTTGGCACACAAATTTCAGACAAAACTAGCACTCTCACAATTAGCGTGATGCATGTGGTGATTGAGAATGTGCTTCCCGACACATATGTCCCAATTGGGCTGCTCATCGCCCCAAACACTTCAATGCGATATGGCACGAGTGATGGTTGAGGAATGAAAAGCACGATGTCATTTGGAATGACAATGTTTGTCGTCCCCGTCCCCGTTATGCCGTTTGCATCGGTGTATGTCACAATGATTGGAATCGTTGCATCAAACGATACTCTTGCAAAATTTGGTTTGTCGACGAGTCTTTCCACGACTAAGTTCGAAATGGTCGTGTCGCCATTTGTGGTTGCACTCACGAAAGTGAGCGGAGTGGTTGGTGCTGGCGGAGTCAAATTAGCAAGCGTCACTTGGACATTGCTTTCTTGAATTTGTCTTAGTGCAGCATCAAGGACTTTATCCACAAGAATACAAGCCTTTTCGCAAAGTCCGTTCAATGGATTTCCAGTCATCGCACCCGGGCAAGTTCCCGTTCTGTTACATGTATAAAATGACATTAAAAATACCTCCTTTTTCTTTTGATTTTCTTTTGTCATTAAGTTAAAGCGAACTATGTAATCTTTAACTAATAAATTCTATGAAAATGCACCTAAAATTGTGAAAAATTTTTATTTATAAAAAATTAATTTTGGGGAAAATTTTTCATTTATAAAATTAATTTAAGAAAAAGAAAAATAATAAAAAAACTCAAACAAAATGTTTAAGTCCTTTTTTAGCCCAAATTTACTCGATTTCTATGCCACAATGTAACTTTCAATGCTTGAAAGTAGTTCCTTTGCTCCCGATTTATCTTGTGAAGAAGTGACTATGATGTCTCCCCTATTCACTCCCATTTTTTGACAAATGATGAAGAGGTTATTGCTGACTTGAAGTTTTGAAAGAGTGTCCGTTTTTGTTATCACAATCTTTGTGGGAATTCGACTCGCATACAAAAATTTCATCATCATTTCGTCTTGTTCCGACGGGGTTCTCCTGATGTCAAGGAGCAAAAAAACGCATTTCAATTTCGATGATTTTTTCAAATATTCTTCCAGAAAATCTGCCCAATTCGTCTTCTCAGTTTTGCTCACCTGAGCATAGCCATAGCCCGGCAAATCCACAAGTAAAAATTTGTTATTTATGAGAAAATAGTTGATAAGTTTGGTTTTTCCCGGCGTGTTTGACGTCTTTGCTAAGCCCCGTTTATTCGCAATGAGGTTGATGAGCGAACTCTTCCCCACATTGCTCCTGCCAACAAACGCAACTTCACTCAAACCACTCTCATAGAAGTGGCTATCCGCAACACTTGTCACAAAACTTGCCGATTTTACTTGCATATTTTCTCCTTTTGTATATTCTTTTTGCTTTTTTTTACTCAAATTTTAAAAATTTTTGAGCATTTTTGCATTTTTTTTAAGCACTTGCTTCATTTTTGCTAAATTGTTTTCGCACATATTCAGGGTCTTGACCTTCCAAAATGAAATTCTCACCAATGACAATGCTGTCAATAGTTTTGTCGCCCGGGGCTGAATACATCAAAGTTAGCATACTGTCTTCCAAAATTGTCCTCAGTCCTCGTGCACCAGTTTTCAGTTTCATCGCTTTTTTCGCCACGGCTTTCACGGCATCATCTTTGAAAATGAGGTTTATGCCGTCCATATCAAACATCTTTTTATATTGTTTTGTGATGCAATTTCTTGGCACTGTCAAAATCTGCACAAGAGCCTCTTCCGACAAGTCGTGGATTGCCACTGTGATTGGAAGCCTGCCGACAAACTCTGGAATAAGCCCAAATTTTGTGAGGTCCTGTGGCTGAATTTGCTTGAGAAGATTGTAGATTCCATCTTCCTTTGACTCTCTGTCAACCTGTGCTCCAAAGCCCAGCGATGCAGACGAAATCCTCTTTTCAACAATCTTGTCGAGCCCCACAAATGCACCTCCGCAGATGAACAAAATGTTTGTCGTGTCGATGGAAATTGTTTCTTGTTGTGGGTGTTTTCTCCCGCCTTGTGGTGGGACACTAGCCACAGTGCTTTCCAAAATTTTGAGGAGCGCTTGCTGGACACCCTCGCCCGAAACGTCACGAGTGATAGACCTGTTTTCGCCTTTTCTGGCAATCTTGTCAATTTCGTCAATATAAACTATACCCCGCTCTGCTTTTGCAATGTCATAGTCGGCATTTTGAATGAGTTTTAAGAGAATGTTCTCCACATCGTCGCCAACATAGCCCGCTTCTGTGAGAGTGGTCGCATCGCAACTTGCAAAGGGGACTTTCAAAATCTTTGCCAAAGTTTTGGCAAGAAGAGTCTTCCCGCAACCCGTTGGGCCGAGCAGTAAAACATTGCTCTTTTCAAGTTCAATCGGCTGTTTGTCAACCTTTTGAAGTTTAATCTCGCTATTGTAGTTAATCCGTTTATAATGGTTGTAAACCGCCACCGAAAGCACTGTTTTTGCTTCGTCTTGGTCCACAATAAAGTCGTCTAACTTTTCCTTAATCTCGTGTGGCAGAGGTAAATCAATCTTTGGCTGAGTTGCTTCAATCTTCTCATCTTTAATGATTTCCTTGCAAACGTCAATGCATTCATCACAAATGAAACTGTCGCCACTTGGACTTGCAATCAAACGCTTCACTTCTGCCTGTGTTTTTCCACAAAAAGAACAAACTAATTCTTTATTCATATATCTCTCCTTTTATTTGTGGCTTCAAAAAAACTTTATCCAAACCTTTTCACACAAGCAATTTGCATCACTTTTTCTTTTTTCTGGTGTAGAAAATGTCGTCAATCAAGCCATATGCTTTCGCCTCTTCGGCGGTCATATAATGGTCTCTGTCGGTGTCTTTTTGAATTTTTTTGAGGTCCTGCCCTGTCTCTTCGCTTAAAATTTTGTTAATCTTTTCCTTAATGTTTTGCATATGTTTTGCCTGAATTTCAATGTCGCTTGCTTGACCCTGCGTCCCGCCAAGTGGCTGATGAATCATAATCTCGCTGTTTGGGAGGGCATAGCGTTTTCCTTTCGTCCCACTTGCAAGCAGGAAGGCTCCCATCGAGGCTGCAAGACCAATGCAAATCGTGACAACATCACACTTAATATATTTAATTGTGTCAAAAATTGCTAATCCTGCACTGATGCTCCCGCCCGGACTGTTGATGTAAAGATAGATGTCTTTGTCGGGATTTTTGCCTTCAAGATAGATGAATTGTGCAACGACAATGTTTGCTGTCATATCGTTCACTTCGCCTGTAAGAAACACAATTCGGTCTTCCAAAAGTCTGGAATAGATGTCGTAACTCCTCTCTCCTGTTGAAGTTTGGTCGACGACCATCGGAATTAGTGTGTTCATTCTGTTCATATTATTTTCCTTTTAAAATTAATTATTTGTTTTTAAATTTTTTTTAGTCTTGTTTCGCTGTCTTTTTTGCGGTTGTTTTAGCGTTTGTTGTCTTTTTTGCAGGTGTTTTTTCACCTTTTTCTTTTTTTTCGCCCGACAAATCGTTGTTTGATGTCAAAAATTTCATAAGTTTGTTTAAAAGCAGACTGTTTTCAAAATAGTTAAACTGCTCTTCACCCATAAGCTTTTTAATTTCTGCTATTGTCTTTTTCTTGCCGTCTTTGTTAAATTCGTTGTATTTTTCTTCTAAGTCGGCATCTGTGACGACAATCTTTTCATTTTCAATGATTTTTTCGAGGACAAGCCTTGTTTTCGCCGTCTTTTTTGCGTCTTCTTTCCTTGAATTTTTCAAATCGTCAAGAGTCATATTTGCAAACTTCAAATAACTGTCAAGGTTCAAGCCCTGATGCGAAAGTCTATGCTCGAAATCGTGGATAAATTCATCAATCTGAGCCTCCACCATCACTTCTGGAATGTCCGCTTTTGAAGAGTCGACAATCATTTCAATCAGTATGTTTTCGCTCTTTGATTTCTCTTCTTTTGTCTTGTTTTCAAAAAGTTTTTTCTTTGTGCTTTCTTTGAGTTCTTGGAGTGTTGAAAACTCGCTCACTTCGTCTGCAAAAGTATCGTTTAATTCAGGAAAATGTTTTTCTTTCACACCTTTAATCGTCACTTCAAAAACTGCCTTTTTGCCCCTGAATTTCTCTTCTTGATAATTCTGTGGAAAAGTTACAAGGACATTTTTCTTGTCGCCCTTTTTAAGAGAAACAAGTTGGTCTTCAAAGGTGTCTATGAAACTGTGAGAGCCAATCTCCAAATCAAAATCGGTTGACGACCCGCCTTCAAACTTCACTCCGTCAATGCTTCCACAAAAATCAATCGTCGCCACATCGCCCATTTTAATTGGTCTTTGCACGTCTTCAAATTTCACTCTGGACTCTCTTAGATGTTCGAGTTCGTGCTCGATTTCATCTTCGCTCACGGTAACTTCGTCTTTTGAAACGCAGAGCCCCTTATAGTCCCCCAAAGTCACATCTGGTTTGTTTGTGATTTTCAAAATGAATTCAAGCCCACTCTCGTCAATCTTGCTGACGGTGATTTCTGGCATTGCCACAGGCTCCACGTCTTTTTCTTTTGCTAAAAATTCAAAATAGTATTTATAAAAGCAATTGTTAATGGCGTCGTCAAAAAAGACTGTGTCACCATAATTTTTCTCAATCACCTTTCTTGGAGCGTGCCCCGCCCTGAAACCCTGCACAGCATATTTGCCTTTATTTTTGTTGTAAGCTTCGAGGGTTGCGTCGTCCCACTCCTTTTTGTCAATGTTAAAAGTCACTTCAATTCTCTTGTCGTCTAGCGTTTTCTTTGCATATTTCATAATTTTCTCCTATACTTTATGATAAAACATATTATAGCAAAATTAGTTGAAAAAAACAATCATTAATGATAAACAATTTTTAATTTTTAAACCATTTTTATAAATTTTCATATGATATTTTACTAGTTTATGTTTAGAAAACCCATTATTGACATAATTATGAAAGCAACACACAAAAAACCAAAAATTATCACAGGATTTATCGCATTTAACTTTGAAAGAGCACCTTTCATTTGCTGTTTTTTTTCAGTTGTTTTCCCAACATAATACACTTCTTCATCATAGTCAAGTTTTGTTGCGTCAAAAATATCTTCTTTTTCATCATAGTTTTTAAGTGTGTCATACTTTTTCTTGCTCTTAATCGCTAATATACCCATTGGAACGGCAAGAACAAGCATTCCTATTGGCAAAAAAATGCCTAAAATAGTGCCTAAAAAAAGGCAAAAAATGCCAGCAATTATGAGCAAAATTATTAATAAATATTTCTTAAAAAAATCTTTCATAAAACTCTTTTCACAGCACAAAACCAAAAACAATAACGACGATGACAAACATCACAAGCACAACCATAAAGGCGTTGTTCCGCTTTATTCCTGCGTATGCAAAGGCAGAAAGGACGGTGACAAAAAGCCCAAGATAATAGGCGACGGAACTGAAAATCTGCGACAAATCTCCGCCCAAAGAAAAGACACTCCCCAAAAAATATTTGAGTAAAAGCGAGAGTGCAATCAAAATGACAGCGACGAACGCAATGAAATTTATAACCTTTTTTGAGTCCATTTTTATAAACCTCTAATTCCATTATCTGCATTTTTTAAAAATAGTCAAACTATTTCAACCGTTTTTCAATCATTATCTTGCAAATTATGTTCTTTTAAAAATCTTTCAAAATAGTCTGGGAGTGGGCTTTCAAACTCCATTTTTTCATTTGTCTTTGGGTGCAGAAAACTGAGTTTATAGGCATGAAGCAACTGCCCGTTTAAGTTAAATTTTTCGTCTTTTCTGCCATATTTTTTATCCCCCACAACTGGGTGACCTAAAAAAGTGCTGTGGACTCTTATCTGGTGAGTTCTGCCCGTTTTTAACTGAAACTGCACGAGAGAAAAACCACCTGTATTTTTTAAAACTTTATAGTGCGTTTCAGCATATCTGCCTTGTAATTCTGGCACGACAAAAAATTTTTCGTGCTCATTTTTGCCCCTTGTCAAATAGTTTTTGATGTCCCCTTCATCTTCCCTGAAACTGCCATAGACAACTGCAAGATACGTCCTTTCACACGTCTTTTCTTGGATCTGTTTTTGCAAAGATTTATGTGCAAAATCGTTTTTTGCCACAACTAAAAGCCCCGAGGTGTCCTTATCAATTCTGTGCACAATTCCCGGGCGAATTTTGCCGTTTATGGTGCTGAGATTTTTAACACAAAACAAAAGAGCATTCACGAGAGTGCCCGTTTTAAGTTTCCCCGCTGGATGCACAACCATTCCCTGAGGTTTGTCAACAACGAGCAAGTCGTCGTCTTGATAGACGATTTTTATTGGGATATTTTCTGGCAAAATGTCAACAACTTCTGGCTTTGGCAAGTCCACACTCACTTCGTCAAATTCGCTTAAAGAATAGCCCGCTTTAACCTGTTTTCCATTCACTAAAATTTTGCCCAAATCATTCAAATTCTTAACAAAACTTCTCGTCAAATCAACTTCATTTTTTGTGACGAAGTTGTCCAGACGAACACCTTTGTCTTCAATTTCTACTTTCCATCTTTTAATCATTTTTTCTTTCCCCCTTTTGGCTTATACACGAACAAAACATAGACGGCAAGAAGAACCATTCCAACACTCAAAAAACTGTCTGCAAGATTAAAAGTGGGAAAACTTTCCCAAAAATCAAAAAATATAAAATCCCTCACTCCGCCCAAGAAAATGCGGTCTATAAGGTTACCGATTGCACCGCCAACGATAAAGGCAAACGCCACAGAAAAAAGTTTGTCCGTGTTTTTGACGATGATTTCTTCCGCCACCACACCCGCAAGAAAAACAAAGGTGATGATGATTAAAAGCCACAAATTTTCGGACAAGATGCCCCACGCACCGCCAGTGTTTAAGCCACTTGTGGCACGCACACCAATGAGAGTTGGAATTATCGTTAAGTTCTCTTGATAGAAAATATTTTTGGTTAGTAGGTCGAGCCCAACCACCAAAATGACAAGAGAAATTTTTATTATCAAACTTCTATAAATCTTATTTTTATTAATTTTTTTTAGTTTATTCGAATTATTTGTGTCATTATTTTCAACAATTTTTTTCATACAAAAAAAGTATAAACTAAAACATAAAAAAACAAAATATATTTTCACACATATTTTGTTTTCTTCCATTTTTTATTTTTTTTAACTTCGAAAACGTTTTTGTCATTTTGACTGCGTCATAATGTTCACACCGTCTGGAGCCATCAAGAAAAGATCGCCTTGAAGCCTCTTGATGCTTCCTTTCAGGGCATACACAGCACCGCTGACAAACTGCAAAATCTTGTCGGCATCTGCGGGTTTTAACTGCCCAAGATTGACAATGCAAGACTCTTTTCGCCTCAAACATTCCACCAAAATCTTGATGTCGTTGTTATCCTTTGGGGCATAAATGATGAGATTTCTGCCCGCAATCCCCGTGAAATTGGTGATATTTTTTGTAATGTCGCCCGAACTTTTAAATTCGTTCACAGCAAAAGAATTTGCCAACCCGTTGTCAAAATTACTGTATTTTTCGTTGTTTTCCAGTTTCACACTTGCCTCTTTTGTGTTTTTTCCATGAGAATTGTCGTCGCCCTCAAAACCCATACCCCTGAAAATTGAATTGAACAATCCCATAAAGGTCTTTCCTCCCGTTGTGACTTAAAATCTCTTTTAGTTTAGCACATTTTCTTCGATAAGCAAATATTTTTAATCAACTTTTGCAATCATCTTTTTTGCTTGAAAGCACAATTGCGTGACTTTGAAAAAAGAAAATATGTAAAAGTTTTTCGCAATGTGGTCATTTTATTGTTAATTTTTAGATCAATTTTCACCAATAAACTCTCTTATAAGGCTGTCTTTTGGCACAAATCTCTTTGAAATGGTGGAGCAGAGTTTGAACTTTTCGAGAAAAACTTTGATTTCAGGCAAGCCTTTCATTTTCCCAAATCTTTCCATAAGTAAATCCTTATATAAAAGTGGCTCGTAGGAATGGGTTGAGTTCATAAAATAGTCCGCAGTTTCCTTAAAAGGACGAATGTTTTTGTCTTCGCCTTTACACACTTCGCTCCAAAGTGTAAGAGTCTGTGCAACTGGCACGCTTCTATCTCGCTCGTCACGCACAATTCGCCTTAAAAGCCTTAGTTGCCTTGCGTGAAAAAGTTTCTTTTTTTTGAACACAAAATCGGTGTTGCAATGCACATAGACCTTATAAATCTTTTCAAGGTTAAGCCCTTCAATTATCTTTGGGTTAAGGGCGTGAATACCCTCCATAATTATCACTTCGTGCTTTGCAAACTTCCTGAAAATCCATTCTTTTTTCCTCTTGTGAGTGACAAAATCATATTGCGGGGTGAAGGTTTCGCCCTTTGTCAAAATCTCGTCCAAACATTTTCTGATCGTCTTCACATCAATTGCAATCACGCTCTCGATGTCTGCAAAACCGTCTTCCCTTAAAGGCACTGTGTCGATGTCAAAGAAAAATTCGTCCATATTAAGCACAAGAGAATCCACTCCAATGTTTTTAAGTTCTTCATAAATCTTTTTTGCTGTGGTTGTTTTCCCTGCCGAAGATGGCCCGCTGACAAGCACAATCTTTTTGTCGTTAAGTTTAATTTCCGTTGCGACTTCTTTCACTTGTTCCAGATATTTTTCTTCACATTTGTCGATTAATCTATAAACATTTTCACTTGCTTCTTTATTAATTTCTTCGATGTCAACTTCAATTCTTTCCTTATTCACTTCCCCTCCAAAATTTTTAATTTTTGCAATAATATATGCGTTTTATAAGCGACGCAACTTCTTCAAAACTTTGTTTTTTAGATGCAATCAAAAGATTTTTCACATCTTCATTTGTCACATCATCTTCGTCGATATTCACTTTTTTGATGAGATTGCACCAGTCTTTCAGGCAACGCTCGTTTAAAAGTAAGGTCATCTGGACAAAGTCGTCATTCAAAAAGAAATTCTTGAAATAGAAAGACCATTTTTCCGCAGAAATTTTTTCAAAAATCTGCTGTGCGATTTGCCTTGAATCAAATATAAAGCCGGCTTCGTTGCCCAAATAGGTGACAAGGCATGGGGTGAGGACGCTCCTTAAAAAGAAATTTGGGAAAAATTCCACTTCGGAAAGTTTGATCATTCCCGCCACCTCGTCTTTGTGGTTATGCACACTGAAATGGCTGGAAAGAACCTCTTGGCAACTCTTCAAAATCTTTGTCACTGTGCTCACATCGGTGTTGAAATCGTTGAGTTTGATTTGAAAAGAAATCTCTGAAAACACTCTTTTAATTGACGAATTTTCGCTGGCTGTTTTCAAATAGTAGGCAATAAATTTCTTCTCGTTTAAACTCTGTGCGTCCCACATAAAAGGAAAGAGATTTTTGGCGTTTTGATAGATGATTGTTTCATTATCACCTTTTTTCCCGTCCTCAGTTTTAAGCATTGCAAACATAATTCGAATGAAAAGATTTTTCCGCTTGTTTTTCGACTCCATAATGTCGGTGTAGATGTCGGAATAGGGCAAAATCACCACTTTTTTCAAACATTCAAGCGTTTCAACGACACTCTTTGTGAATGGAGTGAAGTCTTTAAATAGGATAGCGTCAAAAAGATTTGTGATGAAATATTTTGCCTTTTCTTTGTCAATTTCACCAGTGTTTGAGTCGCCATCGCTCCTCTTTTGAAGCACATTCATTATCTGCAAAATGTTCAGTTTTTCCTCTTTTGTTATGAGGTCAAAATCGCACGCAAGCCGAAGCACGAAGATGTCAAAAAAGTTTGAAATGTAACTCCTGTCAATCCAGTGAGTGATGTTCACCACAATGTCCTCACCAATTGAAAACACCACATCTTGAAGAATTTTCACACTTTTGTTATATACATATTCCACGACATAATTATACATTCCTGCACTGAAAGAACTCAGCACAAAGTCTTTGTCTTCCTGCGTTAAAAGAGACTCTTCACTGTCAACAATTTCTTCAAATGAGGCATCTGATATCTTGCTTTTTTTCTTTGCATCATTCCAATTTACGTTCATCTTTTAACCTCCTCATAAAACAGATCCCCGTCTTGAGAATGAAAATAGACTCCCACAATTTTCTTTATTCCCGAGTTGATGATCCCATAGGCTGCCCTTTTCCTTGCCCCCCCCAAAATGTTTTGGATTGAATATTTTTCGGGCTTTATAAACACGTTGTATGCACGAATTCTCCCCGCATTATCAAGGATTGTTATGCCGTCAAAATTGAGCATAGAAATGAACATTTCGGCTATGTTTGTCAGTTTTGCCTCGGAAAAACTCTTCGACATCAAAAAAGATTTTGAAAACTCTATGGGCTCCGAAAGCCAAATTCCGTCGTTAAAAAAACCCTTGTCGTTGTAGTCCTTGTCTATGACGACGCAGATTGCACCGTGAATGTCATTTTGAGCGTGTTTCATTATGTTTTCAAACAAAATTTTAATCTCGCTTAACTTTGTTTTTGTCGTTTTCAGTTTTGTAAAACTTGCATTTGCAAACCTTTTAAGCACATTTTCCCTGTTCAAAAAATTGGAGTCGTTAATCGAAAAATTCACAATGATGTCGCTCCCCTTCATTCCACGAAGCCCAATGGCATAGGAACTGAGGGTGTTCAGGCAAATCATACTGAATTTTTCAGCGCCCGCAAGGGACTCGTTTTCAAACACCAATTGATTGAAAGGCTTTTCCTTGATGCTGTTAAAAACTTTGCAAATTCCATAGTTGAATTTTCCGTCTTTCATCTCGATGTAGGTGAACCAATCCTTTTTGCAAAACAAGAAAAGAGATTTCAGGCGAGAGTTAAACATCTTCTCGTTGTCATCGCTAAACATTTGAAGTTTAAAGCAGTTTGGCACATATTTATTCACAGTATCAATGTTGTTCGTGAGGACGATGTTTGGCTTTATCTTCTGCCCCTCCTCCTCATAACTGCAAAACTTGTAGAAATTGCAGATGAGCACGGCGATGAAGTTTTCGGGCATATTTGGAAATTCTTTCGCAATGAATTTCAAAACGTTGTCTTTTGCCTCTGTGAAAAATATATTATCTGCCATCATTTCTCTCCTTTACCTTTTTGTCGTGTCCACCAAAGAATTTTTCTGTGAAATATTGTAGTAAGCTCGCCGGCAAAAATTTCATCGCAAAGTGTAAAAGTTTGTATTTTCCGCCAATGATAATATATGCTTTGGGGTGCTTTTTTCTTGAATAATTGAAGATGACTTTTGCCACTTTTTCCACATTCATTCGCTTGTCCTCTCTGCCGTCAAGGCGGTTTGTGGCGAGTGAAATCCTGTCTTTATATCTCTCGTTTGTGCTAAAATTCTTCACTCTGTTTTTTGTGAAATTCGTCTTGACATCGCCCGGGCAAACGGACAAAACTTTGATGCCAAGCATTTTACATTCCATTGAAAGTGACAGCGAGAGCATGTGGACACCCGCTTTTGAGGAACAATATAGACTGCGAAAAGGTAGTGGAAAGAAGGCACAAGCAGAACTGATGTTAATTATCTTCCCGCCACTCTTCATTAAAGGAAGGGCGTTTTTGAAGCAATTTATCACCCCAAGCAAATTCACATCAAAAATTTTTTTTATGTCGTCGTCACTCGTGAGTTCCACCGCTCCCGACAAGCCAAAGCCTGCGTTGTTTATGAGTATATCAATGTTTTTGAACTTTTCTTTAATCTTTAAAAAAACTTCACTGACCTGCAATGAATTTGCCACATCGCACTCATAAAAATTTTCAAAATTGTCGGGGTTCGTCCTCGAAAGGCAGACGACTGTGTCGCCCATTTTCTCAAAAACTTCTTTGCAAGACCTGCCGATGCCACTTGAAGTGCCGGTGATGACCACAACTCTCGATGTTTTGTTGCTCATTTTTCTCATATCAACCATAATTGCATTTTATCATCTTTCACATAAAAAAATCAAGCAATTAAGCCATCAAAAAACAATTCGCATAAAGTTTTTATTAACCCAAAATTTTTCTACACAAAATTTTCCGTCAAATAGATGTTTTGTTGCACGATGTCAAAGCAAATCTGCTTCAAAAGACTTGAAAGTTGCAATTTTTCGCCCGTAAAAAGCAATGCTTCTTCCACTAGGTCGTTTGCGTCACTCATCAATTCTAAGATTAAATTTTTTTCTTCATCAGTCAAATTTACCTGCGTTTGTGCAAAATTGTTCTGCAAATTTTTGTTTTCTGTCCAAATTTTTGCGAGTTCGCCTTTAACTTGGCTCTCATTTGTTAAGTTTTTGTCAAAATCAGAGCAAGTGTCATAGAGTGTCAAAAAGATTTCTCTAAAACTCTGCAAACAATCAATGATAATTTCCTTATTATTCCCTTTATAATCCTTTGAAATGCTCTTCACTTCAAGTTTTACGACCTTTGCATCATAGCCCATTTCAAGCAAATTTTTTTGAATTTCCTGCGCTTCAATGAGCGTTGGATAGATGCTCGTCAGGGCAAAATATTCGCCTTTATGAAACACAATTCCCATTCCGCCCATTTGACTTATCTCTTCGCAATAAGTTTGTGCCTCTTGCTCGCTGTCGAAATCTGCATAAGAAACACAATAGGCGTTATACGAAGTTTTTTCAATTTTATCAATTAAAAATAGGCTCTTTTCACTGGTGATTAAAGACGAAAAAATGTCTGAAACATTAATAATTAACAAAAAAAACAGTAAAATGCATAGAAAAAAGAACAAAAATGAGAGTTTTTTCCCTTTTTTTGCCAACAAATGCCTTTTTATTCTCCAATTTTTCAAAATTGTTGTCACTAAATCTTGAAAACCACCTTTTTAGTCATTAAACTAACAATAGTCGTGATATGAAACATATTTTAGTTATATTAAAGGACAAAAATGTGTCATTTTGTATCCATTTTGTCAAATGTCCTTAATAATTTTTATGTTTTATAGCAAATCAATATGAATTTAAAAGGAAAAAATGAATGAAATATCAACCAATTTTTGACAGGGTTCTCGCTGTCGAAGTGGAAAAAAACAAGATGACGCAAAGCGGGATTGCCCTTTCAAATCAAAACGAAAGTGTGAAGAAAGCGGAAATAATTGCCGTTGGCGATGGAGCCATTGAAGATGGCTTTTTTGTGGAAATGAAGGTGAAAATAGGCGATAAAATTCTCTTTGAAGAGCACTGCTCCATCCCCTTTTTAGAAGGTGGAAAAAAATATTTACTCATAAAACAGACTGATATTTTGGCAGTGGAAAAAGATTGAAAAAAAAACTTAAAAATGTGTATGAACTTTTAAAAATTATGTAAAAAAATGTTTTAAAAAAAGTTTTATTTTAAAATATATAAAAAAGAAAATTTTAAAATTTAAAAAAGAAAAAAAGGAAAAGAAAAATGAAAAAATATATTGAAGGTGAACTTGCTCAAAATAAGATTATGGCGGGCGTGGATAAACTTGCAAACCTTGTGAAAGTCACCCTTGGTCCAAAAGGCAAAAATGTTGTCCTCGACAGAAAGTTCGCCACCCCTCTCATCACAAACGACGGAATAACAATCATAAGGGAGTTTGAACTGGAAGATGAGTTTGAAAATATCGGCGTAAAACTCGCTTTGGAAGTGAGCCAAAAAACCAACGAAGTTGCAGGTGACGGCACGACGACGGCAATCGTTTTGGCACAGAAAATGCTTAAAGAGGGGTTAAAACACTGTCTTAATGGAATAAGCCCCATTCTCTTGAACAAAGGGATTTCGCTTGCCACAGACGACGCAATAAGAATTTTAAAATCTCTTGCACAGCCCTGCAAAAACGCCGAACAAATCAAAAATATTGCAACAATTTCTTCGCAAAATGACTTCATTGGAAGCCTTATTTCAAACGCATATTTGCGTCACGGAAGGACGGCAAACATTTCTTTACAAGACAGCAAAACCGCCCAAACAGAACTTGTTTTTCAAGAAGGAATGACACTTCAAAACGGCTTTTTGTCGCCATATCTTTGCACAAACATTGACAAAGGACTTTGCGAATTTAGCGATGCTTTTATATTTTTAACAAGCCAAAAAATCTCAACTTTCAATGAAATTCTCCCTATTTTAGAGCAAATTGTTCACACCTCAAAACCGCTTGTCATCGTCTGCGACGACATTGAAGAAGATGCGCTTTCTGGCATAGTTCTCAACAAAATGCGAGGGGCTTTTAATGTGTGTGTTGTGCGTGCACCTTTTTATGGCGAAAAGAAAATTGCCGTGCTTCAAGACATCGCCTGTGTCACTGGCTCAAAAGTCTTTTCTAATGCAAGCGGAAAATCAATGCAGGAAATCACTTTAAACGATTTGAGCGAAATTAAATACGCAAAAATCACGAAAGATTGCACCACAATAATTTCAAAAAACACTTCAAAATGCGAACTTGAAGAAAGGCAAAAAAGCATCGAAGCACAAATTGACGCTTGCCAAGTGGACTATGACAAAGAGCAACTAAGACTTCGACTTTCAAACCTGTCAGGTTCTGTCGCCACAATTCTTGTTGGTGCGAACACAGACGTGGAACAAAAAGAGAAAAAACTTCGCATTGAAGATGCCCTTTCTGCCACAACTTCTGCACTTGAACTCGGCATTGTTGCTGGAGGTGGCATAGCACTTTTTAACACCGCAAAAAAACTTAAAAAATGCAAGAAAAAACTTTCTCCCGAAGAAAAATTGGGCTATGAAGTGGTTGAAAAAACACTTGAAGAACCCCTTAAACAAATCCTCATTAATGCCAACGTTGAAAGTGGTGTGATAACAAATAAAATTGCAAGCAAAACCTCAAAATCCTATGGTTATGACGCCCTTAAAAATAAGTTTTGCGATATGATTGATTGTGGAATAATTGACCCTGCCAAAGTGCCAATTTCAGCACTTTTGAATGCCACAAGCGTCGTCACAACAATGCTGACAACATATGCCCTTATCACCGATGTGGATAAAAAAATTGATTAATATTTCAGTTTAAAAAATAAAAAAAATTCTTAAAATTAAAATGAATGAATAGTCAAAAAAACAACTCTCTTGCCAAGAGAGTTATTTTTTATGGTTTTAAATGTATTTTTCAATGTTAAATTTGCTCCATGGGGCTTTGTCCGAGGGAGGTGTAACCCGAAAAGTCATTCTCTCGTGGCTCACGGGGTGGTCAAATTTCACTTGAACTGCCCACAAAGCAAGGTCTCCCTTTTTATCCGCTTTGCCATACTTTTGGTCAAAGCGCACAGGGCAACCAATGTTCGCAAACTGCACTCTAATCTGGTGACTTCGCCCTGTTAAAAGATTTATTTTCACAAGAGAAAGATTGTCCACACTTTCAAGCACTTGATAGTCCAAAATTGCCACTTTTGCCCCACTTTCATATTGCGGGCAAATCTTCACAGTGTTGGTTAATTCATCTTTTTTCAAATAGTTTGTCAGCCTGCATTGTCTGAGCCGTGGCTCGCCCTCAACAACGGCAAAATACGTCTTTTCAAAGGTGCTGTCGGTGATCTGTTTGCACAGCCTCTGCGCACTCTTTGACGTTTTTGCAAACACCATAACTCCGCCAGTTGGTCTGTCAAGTCTGTGGACAAGACCCAAAAAAACATTGCCCGTTTTAGCATATTTTTCCGCCAAATATTTTTTGATTTTACTTAAAAAATCTTCGTCTTTGCTGTCGTCAAGTTGCACAGGAATGTTTTGCGGTTTCACCGCCACAAGCACTTGATTGTCTTCAAAAATTATATCACACATTTTTTCACCCCTTTTCCTTTAAAATAATAATAACTGCGTTTTTTTTAATTTTTTTATTTTCTTATTTTAAGTCGATTATCTTCAAAATCAATTTTATAAAATTGTTAAAAAATGCATATTCCACTGCAACCACACGGAAGCACAATCTTTTCCTTTGTCATAATCCCCACTTCGTCACATTCAATTCTTTCATATTTTTTGTCTTCAAGTGCTCTATAAAGCAAGTTTTTGATGACGGTGGGTTGAAGCCCTGTGGTGTAACTATTAATCAAGAAAAAGAGTGGTTTGTCACTTAAAAGTTTGACGCAAAAGGTTATGAGTTCGAAAATATTGTCTTCAATCTTCCACATTTCGTTTGTGGGTCCTCTGCCATAACTTGGTGGGTCCATAACGATTGCATCATAGGTGTTTTTGCGTCGAATTTCCTTCTCCACAAACAATTTGCAGTCGTCAACGATGTATCTCACGGGTTTGTTTGCAAGGTTTGACAATCTCATATTTTTCTTTGCAATCTCAACCATATTCTTTGCACTGTCCACATGCGTCACTTCCGCTCCCGCATTGGTGCAAGCGACGGTTGCTCCGCCTGTGTAGGCAAACAAGTTTAAAACTTTAATCTTTTGATTTGGGTTTTTTAACTTTTCTTTCTCGATGATTTTTATCATTTCTGCCCAATTCACTGCTTGTTCTGGAAAAAGCCCTGTGTGCTTAAAGCCCATGGGCTTAACCTGAAATTTTAAGTTTCTCCAACTGACGACCCAATGGTCAGGTGTGGGTTTTAAAACTTGCCAACCGACCTTATCATTCAGTCGGGAATACATCGCATTAATGCCTTTAAATGCGTCAAGTGGGGTTTTTGCAGGCCATATGACTTGTTGGTCGGGTCGTAACAAAATGATGTCTTTCCAACGCTCCAATTTCATCTTGTCGCCCGTTGCAAGCACTTCATAATCTTCCCACTCGTCGTTAAATTTCATCGTTTTCCCTTTATAAAGTTTAGTTTAATAGGACATTTTTAAAAAAATCGCAATTATTTTTGAACTCTTTTAAGTTTTAAGATGACTTTTTCGTCGCCGACTTCCACTTCTTTTTCAATGTCGGGAGAGGAAATTCCGCCGTTTAATTTTTTGACAAGTACTTCTTGGGCAATCTTGTCGCCAAATTTTTCCACAATTGTTTTGATGAAATCGGACACACTCACGACGTCCATTTCAATCCTGTCGTCGATGTTGAAATCCGCTTCTTTCCTCAGCATTTGGGCTGTCCTCACAAGTTCACGATAGGCTCCTTCGAGCATCAAATTGTCGTCAAGAGTTATGTCAAGAACCAAAGTTACATTATTCTCTGTGGAAATGACAAACTCGTCTTTTGATTTATAATTCAAGAAAAATAGACTGCTGTCAAGATTGCCAAACTCCTTTGTTTTCAGTTCGTTTGACTTAAAACCATTAACAAACTCGGACATCTCTTCTTCGGTCGCGTTTTGCAAAATGTTCTTTAATTTTTGGACTTCACCCTTTAAGACTGCACCCGCTGTTTTAAAGTTTATGTTCAAAAATGGCACATTAAACTTGTCGGTGTTCTTTTCATAGTCAATCTCTTTAACATTGAGTTCGTCTTTCACAATTTCTTCAAAATTCCGCACTGCGTTTTCCGTTTTGTCGTCACAAACGATGAAAAGTGTCCTTAAAGGCTGTTTGATTTTCAGTGATTTTTCATTCCTAAGGCGTTGTGTTGTTGCGATGATTTCCCGCACAAGAGCGACGTCTTCCACCACTCCGCTGAACTCAACTTTGCTCTCCGCTTTTGGAAAACCGCCCAGCATAACGCTGATTTCTGCGTTCTTTTCGCTTGGTCGCACCAAATTTTGCCAGATGTGTTCCGTCATAAAAGGAATGACTGGGGTCATAATCTGCGTCAAAACTTTTAGGGCTCTATATAGGCAAGCATAGGCTGTCAGTTGGTCTTTTTTGTCGTCACTTTTCCAAAATCTTTTTCTGTTCACCCTGATGTAAAAATTGGTTATCTCGTCCACAAGGTCTTCAAAATCTTTCACGACAAGGTAACTTTTTTCTTCGGCATAGTTTTTATCGCTTTCGTCAATAAATTTATCCAATTTTTCTATGAGCCACTTGTCTGCCTGACAGAGTTTTTTATAGTCAATCTTAAAATGCTCAACATCGGGATTGTCAAGTGTTGCATAGGTATTATAGAAAATGTAGGCGTTCCAAAAGTTCATCAATTTTCGCCTTGCTTCCGCCGTTAGCGACAGCCCAAAACGCATATCGTTTGTGATTGGCGCTCCGCCATAAAGGTAGCGAATTGTGTCCGCTCCAACCTTGTCTGCAACGACGTCGCTGTCCATAGAGTTTCCTCCGCTTTTGTGGAATTCGTTGCCAAATTCATCTTTAACATATTGATAAGTCACAACTTTTGTGTAGGGTGCGCGACCCTCTAAAACAACGCTCATCACGAGCATTGAATAGAACCAAAGTTTGAGCTGCTCGACCATCTCGCAAACATATTCGCTTGGGAAATTGTTTTTGAAATGCTCTTTGTCTTCAAAATATTTCTTAGTGGAAAAAGGGGTGATGCCGGCATCAAGCCAACAATCGCCAACTTCGGATACCCTCTCTACCGTTTCGCCACAATTTGGACATTTAATCTTGATATTGTCAATCCAAGGTCTGTGAAGATGCGGAATTCTTGACATTTCTTCGGGGTTGACTGCCATTTTGACGAGTTCGTCCACTCCGCCAACGACATGCAAATGTCCGCATTTTTGACAAAGATAAAAAGGTAGAGGAAGCCCATAAAATCTGCTCCTTGAAATGTTCCAATCGCCCATATTATTGAGCCAATCTGCCATTCTCTTTTTGCCGTATTCTGGCTGAAAAGTGACATCTTCAATGGAGTTTAAAAGTTTTGGTCGCAAGTCGTCAATGGCGATATACCATGTGGAAATCAGTTTATAGACTAGGTCGGTCTTACATCTCCAGCAATATGGATAGTTGTGCGAATAGTTGTGCGAATAATGAAGTTTTCCGTCTTTTTTGAGTCTTTCCACCACGAGATCCACAACATCGGTTGTCTTTTTCCCTTTCAAAAAACCAGTATTTGAAAGCATAACTCCTTGCTCGTCAATTGGACAAATTTGAGGCAAATCAAACTTTTTCCCTAGTTCAAAATCCTCCGCTCCGCAACCGGGAGCAATGTGCACAACACCGCTTCCTTCAACTTTGTCCACTTCGTCCCAAGGAAGAACCTTATGCTCAAATTTTTGCTCTTTAAGTTCAGGAAAACAAGTTTCATAGGTGAGCCCAACCAATTTGTCGCCAGAAAAAGTGTCTAAAATCTCATATTCTTCCTTCAAAACTTTTAGATTACTCTTGCAAAGCACCAACTTCTCGCCAGTTTTTTTGAGTAAAACTTTGACATATTCAAACTCAGGATTGACAGCGAGAGCGACGTTTGCGCAGAGTGTCCACGGAGTTGTCGTCCACGCAAGCATCTTAAAATCTTCGTTTAAAACTGGAAATTTCACGAACACAGCCGTGTGAACGACGGTGTGATAACTGCCCGACATCTCGTGCTCAGACAGGCTCGTCCCGCACCTTGGGCACCACGCCATTGGTCTATTTTTCTTTACAATAAGCCCCTGTTCGTTGCACTTTTTAAGGAAATGCCAGATGGCAAGAATGTTGCTGTCGGAATTCGTGAAATAACTGTTGTCCCAATCCATCCATTGCCCCATTCGAATGGACTGGTTGGTGATTTCATTTGCAAAATAGTCCACCCTTTCCATACATTTATTTGTGAAGTTGTCGATGCCATATTTCACAATCTCTGGTTTGCCGTTTAGCCCCAATTCTTTTTCAACATTCACTTCAACCCACATTCCCTGTGCGTCAAAGCCGTTTTGATACTGGCAATCTCTGCCCTTTAAAGCGTTATATTTCAAAGTGATGTCTTTAAGCGTCCTGCCCCAAATGTGATGCACTCCGCACCTGTTGTTTGCGGTGATAGGTCCGTCCAAAAACTTAAATCTCTTGCCAAATTTATTTTTCGCAACCATTTTGTGAAAAGTGTCATTTTCTTTCCAAAATTTAAGCACCTTTTTTTCCATTTCAACAAAATCTGGCTTTGCGTTTTCTTTTTCCATTTCATTTCCTCTTAATAATTTTCAAGAACTGCGTTCATATCTAAGATGTCAGCCACCGTCACCACTCCCAAAGGACGCTCATTTAGCCGTCCGTGCTCGGTGATGATGATGAGTTGCAATTTTCTGTTTACAAAGAACAAATTTAGTGCGCGTTCAATCGTTAAATTTTTGTCCATCACTTTGTAAATCATCGACTCTTCTGGGCGTTTTATGACACTTTCAATCGGCGTTTTTTTGATGAATTCATCAATGTCGATGTGTTCAATGACGCATTTGCCAAGCCTTTCCAAAATCTCGCTCCCGACAGCAACTCCAATCATAATGTTGCTTTTATAGACAGGAATGTTTTTGAAGCCCGTTTCTCCCATCAGCCGTAAAATGTCTTCAATTATAACCTCAGAATCACTCACCAAAACTTCCCTTTTACAGACTCTTGAAAGCGCTGTTGGGGGGGTGGAAATAAGCCGAGAAATCTGCTCAAAATCCTCCACAACTTCCTCGTGAGGTTCAGCAATGACATAGTTCGGGTTCGTCTTATGCACAATGGAATTCCTGAGCCTGCCATAGTCAATCAGTTCGTCCTCATATTTTCTCACCACACTGTTAAGTGGCACGGCTTTTCGCACCAAATCGGTGTAGCTGATGCTACGCTTAAAGCCGTAGATCGACCGAAGCGAGTGGTCAATCTGGTTGTATGCCGAGATAAATCGTTCTGCGGGACTCTTTTGAGTTTTGATATTTGACATAAACACTCTCCAATCTTAAAAATATTACCATATTTTATAAAAAAAGGCAAAACAAAAAATATAATTGTGGACAATCGTCTTGCGTTTTTTTTCATTTTAAGATATAATCATCTTCGAAAGTGCTGGGCGGGGAGCCAGTGGTGCCCTGTATCTACAATCCACTATAGTAGAGCCGAACATTTGCCTCGGGAGAAGATTTTTAGGAAGGATACCTCAGTTTAATGTTGAGAACAAGGTCTTGTGCAATTGCCAGCCACGAACTATGTCAGGGTCTGACGACAGCAGCATTAAGTGGAACTGGCGGTGTGCCACAAGGTCACCTTGTTTGAGTTAGATTGAAGTCCACCCACTTGAAAACTTTTCACAAAGCAGACTGCACTTTCACCAAAATGAAAAATATTTGGGCAAGTTTTGCCTATTTATTTTTTTATTTTTTAGAGTGTAACTAAAATTTTTATGATTTTAGACAAAAATTGGAGAAAAAATGTCAAGACAAAATGTGTTAAACATTGAAAACTTAGCAATGGAACTTAAAAACAAAATTTCACGAGAAAATGAAGATTGCGACTTTAAAATTGGCATAATCGTTGCAAACGACAATGCGGACAGCAAAAACTTTTTCCCATTTTCTCTTGCTCAAATTGTGTCGCAAAAAGTGATTTCTTTGGGCTCCCTGTGCGAAATTGTGTCGCTTCCCGCAATTAATGAGAGAATAAGGAATTTTTGTGACAGTAACGAGGTTGTGTGTGCCTATAAAAAACAAATTGCAAACTTTCTTGAACTCATTTGTTTTGAAAGGCATTTCGACGGCGTTGTGTTCATTCCAAGCGGGTTTAACTGCACTGTCGGGTGCCTTTGCAGTTCCATAAGGCTCAATCTTCCAACGGTCATTTTGCCAGTTGGACTTTCGCAGAAAATGGAAGGTGAAAATCTCCTTGACATTCTCTCTTTGCCCGGGCAGATTGCGACAAACAAAAAGAGCGCTTTCGACCTTGAAAAAGGCAAAAATAATTTTTGTGAAACAAACGGTTCTGGGGTTGATTTTTCAACTGAAAACATTTTTTACACAGTGCTTGAAATTATGGAACTAAGCGAGTTTGGTTCTGCGACAACTCCTGCAAACAGTTACAAAAAAGAAGACGAGGCGGGGCGGGTTGCCAAAAAAATCGTTGAAATGACAAAATCTCGCTTGCCACTTAATAAGATGATAAACAAAAAATCCATAATAAATTCACAACTTTTAAACGGTGCGATGGGTGGCAGTTTTGCCATCACAAATACCCTATTTGAACTGGCAAATGAGGCGGGAATTGATTTGGATATTGATAAATTGATTGCACTTTTGCAAAAATCGCCCGTGCTTTTTGACACCACAAACAAAACAGAAAAGTTCACTGAGCAAGGTGGCACAATGGGGCTGATTAAGGCGATGATTAAAAACAAAATCATCGACGGCACATACAAGACTTTTTCACAAAAAACACTGCTTGAAGAGACAAGAAATGCAGATAATTTTGAGAATTTTTTAACACTTTTAAGGAAAGAAAGTAATATCGTTTTTAAGGGCAATCTTGCTGATAAATTCGCCGTTACAAAGTCGATTTTTGTAGGCGTTGACAAGACAAAAATCATCTCTGATGCGGTTGTATTTGAAAGCGACGAGGAAGCAAGCAGAGCCGTTTTGAACAATATTTTAAATAAGGGCGAAACCATTGTCATTAAGGCAAAAATTGCTAAAAACTGCCCTTGCACAGTGTGTAAAACTCCACTCGCACTCACTTCAACCGGCAGGGAAAACGAACACTTAATCATTACAAACGGCTTCCTTGACGACAGCATTAAATGCACGGGGATAACCTGCGTTTCCACCCTTGAAAGTCCACTTGAACTTCTGCAAAATGGCGACGAAATTGAGATCGATTTTGTTCGTGGCAAGTTGAATGTCAATCTTTCGACTAAGGAACTGGCAAAACGGCAAAAAAAAGTTGTTTTAACCCATAAAAATCTCGCTAAATATTTCAAATCTTTATAAAAGTTATTTTTACTGAAAAATCTCTTGCAAAAATATTTTAATCTTTATAAAAATATTAATTAGAAAATAGGTTAAAAATTAACCAAAAGTTTAAAAAAAAACAACCATTTTTAAGATTTCTTTCTTAAAAATGGTCTTTCTTGCGGGGTTCGCGGGGTTTTGGGTGGTTCTCGCGGGGTTTCGCTGGTTTTTGGAAGGGCTTTTTTTGCAGGTTTTCGCGGATTTCACGTGGTTTCGCGGGGTTTTGGGTGGGGTTCGCAGGGTTTTCGGGGTTTTCGCGTTATTTAAATTTTTCTCGCGGGGCTAGCGGGTTCTTTGGGCGTTTCAGGGGGTTTTTGGACGGGTTTCGCGGGGTTTTTGGGTGTTTCTCGCGGGGCTTTTTGGGCGTTTCTCGCGGGGTTTTTGAGTCTTTCTCGCGGGTTTAGTGGGTCTTTTTCACGTGATTTCGCGGGGTTCTCGCGGGGTTGCGTTCATTCTCGCGGGGGTTACGGTCATTCTCGCGGGGTTGCGTTGGGTTTCGGTTTTTGCAATTTTTCTCGCGGGACTTCTGTGTTTTCTATCAATTTTTTGCTTGTTTTATATCAGTTTTCTGCTTGTTTTCTGCTTGATTTTTACCAGTTTTCTGCTTGTTTTATATCAGCTTTCTGCTTGTTTTCTGCTTGATTTTTACCAGTTTTCTATCAGTTCTTTCTATCTGTTTTTCTATTTGTTTTCTATCTGTTGTTTAGGTGTTTTCTATCTGCCAGTCAATTGGGGTTTTGCCCTTTGAAATTAAGAAATCGTTGCACTTTTTGAAGTGACCATTTCCAAAAAATCCATTTGTGGCTGAGAGTGGGCTTGGGTGCGCACTCGACAAAACAAAGTGATTTGACAAGTCAATGTTTTCCACAATTTTCTTCGCATTCCCGCCCCAAAGCATAAAAACAATGGGGGTGTTTTTCTCTGCAATTTTCCTTATGACTTCGTGCGTAAAAATCTCCCAACCTTTGCCTTTATGGCTGTTGCTAATGCCTTTTTCCACCGTCAAAACGCTGTTCAAAAGCAGGACGCCTTGCCTTGCCCATTTGGTTAGGTTGCCATTGTTTGGAATGTCCCCACCAAGTTCTGCTTTAATTTCCTTAAAAATGTTGCACAAACTGGGCGGGATCGCCCCATTTTCGACAGAAAAACAAAGCCCGTGAGCCTGATGCTCGTTTATGTAGGGGTCTTGCCCCAAAATAACAACTTTCACATCGCTATATTTTGTTTGAATAAAGGCGTTAAAGACCTTTTTATCCTCGGGATAAACGGTCGTTTTTGCATATTGGGCACTCAAAAATTGTTGCAAAGATTTGAAATAGTCCTTGTCAAACTCGTTTTTCAAAAGTTCAAACCAATTTTTTGAAATGTAAATCATTTTGCTTTCTCTTTTGTTTTTAGATATTCAAAAATCTTTGTGGAGGCGATTGCACCGTCGGCACAAGCAGTGACAATCTGGCGAAGAGGGGTCTTTCGAATGTCGCCAACGGCATAGACGCCGTCAATATTTGTCTTCATATTCTCGTCCGTCAAAATGTATCCATTTTCACTTTTTTTCAAGTCGCCAGAAACGATGTCTGTGTCGGGACCTCTGCCAATGCACACGAAAAGCCCTTCAACATCAAGCATTTTCTTCTCGTTTGTAAGCCTGTTTGTCACTTCAATCTTTTCAAGATGTTCCTTCCCAAAAAGTCCGCTGACAACACTGTTTAAAACATATTCCACATTTTTTTTCTTTTCAATTCTGTCCACCAAAATGTCATCGGCACGAAATTCATCTCTCCTGTGGATTAAAAAAACCTTTTTTGCAATGTTGCAAAGATAGAAAACCTCCTCGAGAGCGGTGTTTCCCCCGCCCACAAAAGCAACCGTTTTGTCTTTGAAAAAATTGCCGTCGCAAGTGGCACAATAGCTGATACCCCTGCCCAAAAATTTGCGTTCGTTTTCAAGATTAAGAGTTTTGACACACGCCCCAAGTGCCAAAATTACAGCCCTTGCTTTAAAAGATTTTTTCAAACATTCCACCGTCTTGATGTCGCCTTTTGTAAGTATTTTATTGACTTCATCAAACTCAAAAGGAACGCCTAAGTTTGACACTTGTTCAAACATTTTGGTGGCAAGTTCCATTCCTGACATCTTCGGCAAACTTGGGAAATTCGCCACTTCAAACGAAGACGACACAGCCCCGCCCGGAACACCTTTTTCAAAGATGATGACGTCAAGCCCTGCCCTTTTTGCGTATAGTCCGGCGGTCATTCCGCTTGGTCCGCCACCAATAATTGCGATGTCATAAATCTTTTCCATTCTTCTTTTTCTCTCCAATTAAATTATTTTTAGTTTAATATTAACAAAAATAAATGTTTGCATCTATTTTTTGAAATTGATATTCAATTATAAATATTTTTGTGCAAAATGACAACTAAAAAAATGAAATTTTTTCACTTTTTTTGTTTTTGTTTTTTTTCTTTTTTTTTAAATTTTAAAAGGACATAAAAAAACACCAATTTGCGTGGTGTTTTTTAAAAAAATCATTATCTCTTTGAGAATTGTGGTGCTTTTCTTGCTTTTTTCAAGCCATATTTCTTTCTTTCTTTCATTCTTGAATCTCTTGACAAAAAGCCTGCTTTTTTGAGTTCTGCATGGTATGTTTCGCTCTCTTTCACAAGTGCTCTTGAAATTCCGTGTCTGATTGCACCAGTTTGTCCGGTGTATCCGCCACCAAACACATTCACAATGACATCGTATTTATTGCTGGTGTCTGTGAGTTTTAATGGTTGACGGACAATGAGTTTTAAGGTGTCGAGCATAAAATAGTCTTCAATGTCATGCCCGTTGATTGTGATTTTGCCTGTTCCACCTGCAATAAGCCTTACTCTTGCGACTGACTCTTTTCTTCTGCCTGTGGCAATGAAACAATTTGGATTGCCTTTTTTGGCACTCTTAACCTTTTTTGCAGAAGTTTCAACTTTCTCTGCTTTTGGTTCTGCTTTAACAGGTTTTTCCGCTTTAACAGGTTTTTCAGTTTTTTCAACTTTCTCTGCGACAACTGTTTTTTCTGCAACAGCAGGTTTTTCTGCTTTTTCAACTTTCTTTGCAACGACAGGTTTTTCTGCTTTTTCAACTTTCTTTGCAACGGCAGGTTTTTTTGCCTTTGGCTCTGCTTTCACAGGTTTTTCTGCTTTTTCAACTTTCTCTGCAACAGCAGGTTTTTTTGCCTTTGGCTCTGCTTTCACAGGTTTCTCTGCGACAACTTTTTTTTCTGCTTTCACAGGTTTTTCAACCTTTTCAACTTTCTTTGCAACGACAGGCTTTTCTGCTTTTTCAACTTTCTTTGCAACGACAGGTTTCTCTGCCTTTGGCGATGCTTTTTTCACTGCTGGTTTCGCTGTTGTTTTTTTATCTTTTGCAACAACAAGCGTTTCCTTTTTCACTTTTTCTGCCATTATTCTCTTGCTCCTTTAATAGTTATGAGTTCGGGTTTCTGTGCCTCATGACAATGGTTTGCATCTTTATAGACTTTAAGTTTCTTGCCCATTTTTGTGCCAAGAGAAGTGTGTGGTAACATTCCCTTAACTGCACGAGTAACCACGAAATCGGACCTTTCTTTCATCAATTTGTCATAGCCAACTACTTTCATTCCGCCGATAAATCCTGAATTGTGATAGTATTTTTTATCTTCCAATTTGTTGCCTGTTAAGACAACTTTGTCGCTGTTTATAACGATAACATAATCCCCCGTGTCAACGTGTGGAGTGAATTCTGGCTTGTTTTTGCCTCTCAAAATCGAAGCAACTTGACTGGCAACTCTTCCAAGAGGAATGTTTGTTGCGTCAACAATATACCATTTTTGTTCCACAGTTTGAGGTTTTGCCATATAAGTTTTCATTTTTTCTCCTTCAAACTTTTATAAAAATCTGCATCTCACATTTTCTCTGGGCTAATAGATAAAATATAATTTTGCTAAGGAATATGATAAGTCTATTTTTCTTAAAAGTCAAGACATTTTATCAATAATAATTAGAAAATTAATAGCGGACGTCTTTAAGATAAAGCCCGTCTGGGGAAACTGTCTTTCCTGCAAAGGTTCTGTTTCTTTTCTCTAAAATGTTTTTAAATTCCACTTCGCTCAACTTGCCTGTTCCCACATCAAGCAGAGTGCCCACGACAATCCTGACCATATTATACAAAAAACCGTTTCCAGTGATTTCATAATATAGATAGTTCCCGGACTTTGTGAAAGATGAGGAATAGATAGTCCTTATACAATCTTTTGAGGTGTTGCCACTGGACACAAATGACGAAAAATCGTGCGTGCCAACGAGAATTTCAGCCCCTTTGTTCAACTTTTTTAAATTCAATTTATTTGTGTAGTGAAGCACCCTATTTTCGTCAAAAACGCTCAAATCGTCGCCTGTGTAGATCTTATATAGATATGTTTTTTTCTTCGCACTTTTTCGTGCGTTAAAGCTTAGCTCCACTTCAAAACTCTTTTTGACACGAATGTCTTTTGGAAGTTTTTGATTGATGACAATCTTCAACTTGCTCTCGGGAATTGTTGAAGTTGAATGGAAATTCGCCACTTGACCAAGAGCGTGGACACCTGCGTCCGTTCGACCGCTTGCAACAACATCGACTTTCTCGTTAAGTGTTTCAAAAATCGCCTTTTCAACCACTTCTTGAATAGAAAGCCCGTTTGTTTGCCTTTGAAAGCCACAATAGTTTGTGCCGACATATTCCAATATTAAACAAAAATTTTTCTCAACAATTTCTTTCATAAAATCATTTTAACACACAAAAAATAAAAGAAGAAAAGAAATTTGACTTTTGCGAAAAAAGTTATCATACTTGAATTGATTAATTGCTTTTTTTTAACCTAAGCACACAAAAAAATTGAACAAGGAGAAACAAAATGAAGATTACTGTTGACGGAAACACTGCCACTGCCAAAATTGCCTATGCTTTTTCACAAATGGCGGTGATTTATCCCATCACCCCGTCTTCTCCAATGGCGGAAAGTTGCGATGAATGGCAGGCAAAGGGAGTTAAAAATCTCTTTGGTGAAAAGTTGCTGGTCAGCGAACTTCAATCCGAAGCGGGCGTTGCGGGGGCTCTTCATGGGGCTTTGAGTGCAGGCTCACTCGCCACCACTTTCACTTCAAGTCAGGGGCTTCTCCTGATGATTCCAAATATGTATAAAATCGCGGGAGAACTGCTCCCATGCGTGTTTCACGTGTCGGCAAGGTCGCTTTCAACGCACGCTCTTTCAATCTTTGGCGACCACGCAGATGTGATGAGTTGCAGGGGGACGGGCTTTGCGATGCTCTGCTCCAATAACGTGCAAGAAACGCAGGATATGGCGGTTGTTTCCCATCTTGCCACGCTTAAAAGCAGTGTTCCCTTTTTACACTTCTTCGACGGATTTAGGACGTCTCACGAAATTCAAAAAATTGACGATATTTCAAACGAAGATTTGCTAAAAATTTTGCCTAAAAAAGAAATTGAAGAATTTAAAAATAGGGCGCTTTCAAGCACCACTCCTCACGCACAAGGCACGGCACAAAACCCCGATATCTACTTTCAAAACAGGGAGTCGTGCAACGCATATTATGACAATGTGACTTCGGCGGTGAAAAGTTCGATGGAACAACTTTTTGAAATCTCGGGCAGACTTTATCACCTTTTCGACTATTACGGCGACAAAAACGCCACTGATGTGGTTGTTCTTATGGGCAGTGGAGTGGAAACTGCGAAAGACACTGTGGAATTTTTGAACAAAAGCAAAGGCACAAAATTTGGCGTCTTATGCGTGCATCTATATCGTCCTTTTTCAGAATTTGACTTTTTGAGCGTTCTTCCAAAAACTGTGAGGAAAATCGCAGTTCTCGACAGGACAAAAGAGAGCGGTGCCGACGGTGAGCCACTATATAAAGATGTGGTGACAACCCTTTTTATGAACAAAAAAACGGACATTCAAGTGGTGGGCGGAAGATATGGGTTGGGCGGAAAAGAATTCACTCCACGAATGGTGAAAGCCGTGTTTGACAACCTCGCAAAAGAGATGAAAAATCACTTCACGGTGGGCATTAACGACGATGTCACACACACGTCTTTAACAATCGACAACACTTTTGACATTTGCGACGCAAATTTCTCTTGCAAGTTTTTTGGTTTGGGCAGTGACGGGACTGTGAGTGCAAACAAAAACTCCATAAAAATCATTGGCTCGAACACAGATTTTAATGTGCAGGGATATTTTGAATATGACTCCAAAAAATCTGGAAGTGTGACAATTTCCCACTTGCGTTTTGGCAAAAATCACACAAATTCGCCATATCTCATCACAAATGCGGACTTTGTGGCGTGCCACAACATCAATTTTGTTGGAAAATATGATATGGAGGACGACCTCAAAATGAATGGAACTTTCCTCCTTAATTCCCCATACAATAAGGAAGAATTGATAAAAATTTTGCCAAACAAATTTTTCGAAACTTTGAAAAAGAGAAAGGCGAAACTTTATATTGTCGACGCAAACAAGGTGGCGGAAGAGGCAGGGCTTTTAAAGAAAATAAACGTCGTTATGCAGGCGTGTTTCTTCAAGACGACAAACATCATCGACTACAAAAAGGTGGAAAAATTGCTCATCGACGCAGCCACAAAAACTTATGCAAAAAAAGGTCAAGAAATTGTTGACGCAAATGTTCGGGCGATTAAGTCTGCGACTGAAAATTTGCAAGAGATTGATTTAAGTTCAATTTCTGTTAAAACGGAAAAAACAAAAAGTGAAAAACTTGGCGATTATGACAAAAATTTCATAAAAATTATTGAACATAAAAAAGGCGACGACTTGCCTGTTTCGGCTTTTAATGCTCGTGGCATCATTCCCACAAACACTTCCCGCTTTGAAAAACGGGGCATTTCCATCGAGAGTCCAAAGTGGCTTTTTGAGAACTGTATTCAGTGTAATATGTGTTCGGCTGTGTGCCCTCACGGTGCCATTCGCCCTGTGCTCGTGAAAGATGATGACTTGTCACTTGCACCCGCAACTTTTAAGACAATTCCCGCCACTGGAATTCCCGGCTATCATTTTAGAATGCAGATTAATGTCGCCGATTGCACGGGTTGTGGCAACTGTGTGAAGGTCTGCCCTGCCATCAAAAAAGCACTCGCAATGGAGAGCAGTGTTGACTTAGCAAAAGTGGAAAAAGAGAATTATGAATTCGCAAAAGACATCGAAAACCCAAAGACAATCTTCAAAGAAAACACCTTGAAAGGCAGTCAATTCAACAAGCCCTATTTTGAATTTTCTGGCGCATGTGCGGGGTGTGGCGAGACGCCTTATATCAAACTCGTCTCGCAACTTTTTGGCAAGCGGTTGATTGTTGCAAACGCAACGGGTTGTAGCAGTATCTATTCCGCCAGTGCCCCAACTTGCCCATATGCAGTGGACAAAAATGGCTTTGGTCCCGCATTTGCAAGCAGTCTGTTTGAGGACAATGCGGAGTTTGGCTATGGCATCTATCTCGCCAAAAAGCTAGCACGAGAAAAACTGAAAAATGATGTGGAAAAATTCACCCTTGATAAAAATTCTGACAAAAAACTTGTCATTCTTTTAAAAGAGTGGCTTGAAAAATTTGACGACGGAAATGAGTCTTTTCAACTTGCAAAAAAGATTTCTCCACTTTTAAAAAACACCTCGCTTGCTGGGCAAGAAAATAGCCTGACGAAAGAATGCGTGTTCATCATTGGTGGCGACGGCTGGGCATATGACATCGGCTTTGGCGGGCTTGACCACGTTCTCGCAAGCGGTGAAAATGTGAACATTTTGGTGCTTGACACCGAAGTCTATTCCAACACTGGCGGGCAGATGTCAAAGGCGACTCAACTCTCCGCCACGGCGAAATTTGCAAGCAATGGAAAGAGGACGCCTAAAAAAGACCTTGGAATGATTGCCATGACATATAAAAATGTCTATGTGGCACAGATTGGGCTGGGAGCAAACTTAAATCAATCGGTGAAGGCACTTAGCGAGGCGGAAAGTTACGACGGCCCAAGTCTTGTCATCGCCTATGCACCTTGCATAAATCACGGCATTGATATGAGCAGTGCACAAGAAGAGATTAAAAAAGCGGTGGAAAGTGGCTATTGGCACCTATATCGCTTTGACCCACGAAATGTGGCACAGCATAAAAACCCTTTTATGCTGGATAGTGGGAAGCCTTCAAAAGATTTTGAGGAATTTTTAAAAGGCGAAAGCAGATACACTGCCCTGCAAAAAATTTCACCAAAACTCGCAGAGAAACTCTTTGCCGAGAGCAAAAAAATTGCACAGGACAAATATCAAACTTTGCTTAAAATGTCGCAAGAAAAGTTTGACTAATTTTTTCCCATAAAACTTACGTTTTTAATTTTTTACATTCAACTTATGTTTTATTTTCACATTTAACTTACGTTTTTAATTTTTCCATTCAACTTATGTTTTATTTTCACATTCAACTTATGCTTTTAATCTTTCCCACTTAAATTGTATGACTATCCAAAGGAGGTAAAATTTAATGTTAATGACAGAAATGCCTTATTTTATGAAGAATAAAGAGTGGTATACTATTTCATATGATGAGTATGGTGATGCAATTTATACTCCAACAGAGAAAGCTCCTCCAAAGGCTGTGCAAAGTATGAAAGATTTTATGATTGAATTTAAGAAAGCACAAGAAGAATGGTTTTGGCAATGTTTTCAGGTCCAACACCTATACAAAAAGATGACGACAAAAAGAATTAAAATTTTAAAAAAGTTTTTGAGTAGAGAAAGAATTGAATTAACCAAAAAAAAAGAACAACCCGTTTTTAAGTTGTTCTTTTTTTTGTTTCTTTTTTATTGTTCTAATTAAAAAATCTATTTTTTATCTTTATTGTCGTTTTTGTTCATATTTCCTTTTTCATTTCTAAATTTCTCCAAGTTTGCCTGATATTCTTCTCTGTTTAATTTGTTGTATGCACTCGAGCGTGCTTGATGCCTGTGTTTTTTCTTGATGATTGAGATGACAACACTCAAAACGATGAGGGCAAAAGCACTTGCCAAAACGATGTAGAAAATGTGAATGTTGCTGGCAATCTCCACTCGAATTGTCTCGTCGGAACTGATGCCAGAAAGCGACTTTGCAAACACAAAATATTCAAACATATTGAGTTTGTATTCGTCTTCAAGCACCGAAGTGTCAACGGCTGTGCCATATGTCGTCTGCACTGTAAACTCGTTTCCGTCTGCCATCAAAAAGGTGACGACATAGACATTTGGAGTGTAAATTGCCGAGATTTCAAGGTCTTGCGTGGCATTTGTGATGTTCGTCGTGACGCTCCAAACAGGTGCAGTCTCGTCATAATTTTCTTTTGCAGGAATATCAGGGAAATTTTCACGCAAAAGGCTTGCACCGTGAGTGAGATTTATGGTGCTAACAACCAGCCCGTCGGCAACAAAACTTATGGAATAGACATTTAGGGTCACGTCCGAAACGGTTATCTCAAAATCGTCTGTGACATTTGAAATCGTGTAGCGGTTTTTGACGCCATCGCTGTCAATGTCTGTGATTTGTTGAGGGGTAATCTCTTCTTGTTCGCTACTTGAACCCCAGATGACGATGACTTTAATCGTGGCATAAGATTTGTTGTAGGCACTGGAAATGTTGATGTCAAAAATGTAGTCGCTCCCGAAATCCACAGAAGTGGTGCCTGACGAAGCCGTGAGCGTCCACAAGGCATTTGAAGCAGGCTGAGAGACGGCGTAGGAGATTATCTGCCATCTGGCATAAAGGGTGAAGTCTCTCGCTGTTCCCTTTGCAATCTGCGTGACTTGGTCTCCTGAAAAATCGGCATTCTCAAAATATCCCATAAAAGTGTAGCCCAATTTTGAAGGTGAGGAAAGGAAGAAAGTGTCGGTGTTCACGTTGAAAGACGTGCGAACGGTGCCACTCAGGCTTCCGCCATTTAGGTTATAATAAATTCTGTATGAATTGAGTTCCAAATTTGCTTTGAATTTTGTATTGCCCACAATTTCTTCGATTTCAAGGTCCTCAACTGTTGTCCAATTGACATCATCGGTGGACTTTTGCCAATTTATGAAAGTGTAGCCGGAAATGGTTGGGGTTGCGACGACGCCGTCGGGCAATGTCCCAACTTGGTCAAAATGCGTGACATTTTTTGTCCTTGTGAGAGCACTTTCTTCAATGATAAAAGTGACAAGATAATTTCTGTATGTTATCGTGTAGGTGCTTTCAACATTCACTGACAATGTGTAATTCTCATTTTGCGACTCGGCGGTGATTGAATAGTTCCCTGCAAAAGTTGTGTTTAAATTTTCAGGTGAAATGATTGTGCCCTCAGCATCTTTGCAAAAATATTCAAGTTCAAGGCTGTCTCCCGAAACAAAATTCACTTCTGTGCCGTCCTCGAACTCATATGAAACAGTGTCAAAAGTCGTTTCGCCATAATAGTTCAAAAGGAGATTTCCATATTCGTCTTCCAAGTTTATAATCTTAATTTTAACCCCAACAGGCGAGATTTCAAAAAAATGAGTCGTGCCGTCAAGCACAAAATTATAGTTGGCGGAAAGTGTGCTTGCAAGCGATAAAGAGCCAATGTTAATGGCATAATCTCCAACGTTTTCGCCACTCTCACGAGAGAGTAACCCCGAGAAATCTTCGGCATCAGAAAACACATAGCCCGAAGAAGTGTAGGTTAAAACGGGGTCGTTTTTCCCATACAATTTGCTCCCTGTGTCGTTTGGAATGACATTTAGCGTTCTTTTTGTGATTTCATATGTTATTTCGTCGCTGTTTTCAAAATTTAATGTGTAGTTGCTTTCCAAAAAGTTGCCGTTATCTGCAAGAGTGAGAGTCCCTTCTGTGATGAGATATTCCCCCACATTTTCGCCCGCAATGCGAGATAAATTGCCCGAAAAAGCAGGGGTTTGCCCTGAGATTTGCCCGCTATAACCAAAGGAAATGTCGTCGCTCTCGCCATAGATTTTTGACTGATTCGCGTTTGGTGTCACGATGAGACTGATTGGTGAGATGGTGATTTTAGCCGTTTCATATTTTGGGACATAATTTTCCTTTAAAAATTCAAAGCAAATGTAATATGACCCAGAATTTGTTTTGCCGATATTTTGCGTGCTCGCTGTCCCTTCGTTAAAGGCGTCAGTTTTTGACGACACTTCACTGTATCTCACAGTGTATTCTTCGCCCGAAGTTGGGACGACAAAATGCTCTTCGCCATTATAACTGTCGCTTATGTCCGTGACAAAAGAGTCGTTTATTGTGCCACTATAAATCGTGAAATAGATTGTCGTGGAAAAGATTTCAAGGGCATAATTTTCTGCTAAAAAAGGCGAATTGTCGGCAGTGGCAAGAGAGCCAAGTGTGATTTGATAGTTGCCTGCATCTTCGCCCGAAATTCGAGATAGACTGCCCAAAAATGCGGGGGGTTCGCCCGAAATTGTGTTTGATGATGTGAAAGTGAGAGTGGGGTCATCTTCGCCATAAATTTTTGATTGCGTCGAATTTGGTGTAATTGTCAAAATGCGTGGAATAATGGTGAAATTATAGATGTCTGTTGTGAAAACGGTGTTGTAGTTTTCGGCATAAAATCCGCTTTCCGTGTCGTCACTTGTGGTGGCATTTCCTGACATAGTTAAGGCATATTCGCCCACATTTTCGCCCGTTATGCGTTCAAGAATTGCCAAAACATTTGGTGTCTGCGAGCCCTCTGCACCTGAAAAATGATAGGTGAAAACGGGATCGGAGTCACCATAGAATTTTTCCAATTCATCGGGGACAATTTCAAGTGTTTTTGGAGTGACTTCATATTTGATACCCGACACAAAAGAAACTGCATAGTTCGTGACTAAAAATGTGTTTTTAGAACTGAGTAGCAATGTGTTTTGAACGATGTCATATTCGCCGACATTATTAAGCCCCGAAGTTGCAAAATTTTGGACAGAAATCCTGCCCGTATAATTTAAACTCTCGCCCGAAACAAGACCCGAAAGAGCCCACGTTGGAGCGACATAGGTGCCTCCGTAAATTATGCTCACTGCCATGGGTGTGATGAAGAGATTTTTTGGGTTAATCCTAATCTCCACCTGCTCGACAACGGTGTTGTAATAGTCTGCTTCAATCTTCACATAAACTGTGTAAAAAGACACACTGCCGTCAACAATTTTCACATTTTTGATGTTTGGCAAAGTGGAGGAATAGGTCGTTCCATCGAGGCTGTATGTGATGTCAAAAGTGGACGGAGTCGTGACGGAAACGGTTGGGTTGTGAGATAGCCCGTCATAGGTAAAAGTGCCACCAGTCACTTCATAAGTCATATTGTTAAGGTCATATTTTGTTTGAATTATCATGGGCAGGACGCACTCGTTTGTCTCTTCTTGACTCGCACCATAGACTGTCCACGATGTCGTTGGTTGCTGTGAAACATAGGTCGCATCGGAAATGTTTTGATCGGGGTTGTTCGTCATATAGTATAAAATCCCGTCGTCCACTTCAAAGATTATGGCAAAATAGTCGCCAGTGAGGCGAATGTCGTCTTCCACTTCAATGGTGTAGTAGCCCGTTTGGTTTGCCGAAAAAAGATATTCATCACCCGAAGGGACACTTGAATTTACGACTGGAATTTTGTCTGCGAAGTTGCTGTTTAAGTCTGTTTGCCCGTTGCTTGTGAGTCCGTTTAACACATAGACTTTAAAGGTTGTGGCATCGTAATTTTGAGGATCTTCGCTTCCCTCACTGAATGTTTCCACGCACATTGTGGGGATTTTTATGCGAGAAAGATATTGGTTTGCATAACTTGAATCAACTGTATAGATGTTTGCAGAATAAACCGTGCTTGAATAGGAATAGTAGGAAGTGTAATACACCGTGTGCGAACTGTCAAAAGTGACGAATTGATTTTCATAGAGGGAGCTCGACATATTGTTATATTCAATGTAGTCTGTCAAACTCTCGTCAACACGGGTGAAACCGCACACGTTGTTTTCAACATATTCGTCGTCATAGGATATGTAGAAAAAACCACCGTTCCCAAAACTCTCGCCATAGGAATTTTGGGCGATGTATGCCCCTGTGTGACCGCTGATTGTGATATTATCGTCCCAACCCACCAGAGTGACCATATGATTTGCCGATTGAGTGGAATTGTAGCAATAGTAATAGATGTCGTTTGCAAGATATGTATTGTTATAATACATTGAAGCGGTTGCCCCGCCATATGTTTGAATGTGGTTTTTGATGCTGTTTCTGTTTGCCAAAATGTTTTCCGTCGTGACGCTTTCGCTGACGCCGTTTGTTACACCCTCAATCTTAATGGCATCTGCCGATTTGAAAAAATAACTTTCAAGAGAACTGTATCCCGATAGTATCCTTTCGTTAGTGGTCAGCCCCGTGCTATAAAAATCGACAAGTTGCTCATTTGAAGACGAAGTCCAAACGGTGTTGTTCGCCGTTTCCCACGACTGCTCGTCCACTGGTCCACTGTCGCTTGAAAAATATTCATAGGCAACTTCAAACGCGCCACCTCCAAGCGTATCCCACAAACGTGATGTCACAAAAACATTGTAGGCAAGGTCGAGTTCGGAAAAATTGAGAGTTTCGCCTTCGCCCACAAGCCCACTTTTATAAAGAGTGGTTTCAAGTGCCGTTATGGACGAAAACGCCCAACACAAGTCCGACTGTTTTTGATTTTCTATGTTTGCAGTGAGCCCAGAAGGATTTTCAGGAAAGTTTATAAAACTGGTGTCATATAAAAAATATTCTGCCCCAAGTTCGCCCTCGGCTGTGGTGCTTGAAGATGTTTGCTCTGTCGAGGCAAAAGACGAAAAAGAAAAAGCAAAGTTTATGCAAAAAAATGACAAGGCAAAAAATACAATCGGTAACAAAAACATCAGTTGTTTCATCTTATTCTTTTGCATTTTTCCTCCAAAATTCAAGATGTTGTAAGATATAAAAAAGATAAACATTATATGTAAATAAACAATATCATTAATTAATTATATGTATAGTATGTTTTTTAGTCAACTTTTTACGAAATTTTTTAAAAAATATTTATAAAACAACATACTTTTTATTTTTTATCATCGCAATTTCATTAAAATTTTTATTTGCACTTTTTCATTTTGCTTTTTTAATTTGCTAAGATATACTATATTTTAAAATAATTCAATTTGGAGAGAAAAAATGTTTTTTGGAGTGCAGGTTGAACTGTGGCTGGCGTGTATCGTTGTCATTTTAGGAAGAATTGTGGATATGGGGCTTGGGACAATCAGGACAGTGTTTGTCGTTAAAGGCAAATCCGGGCTGGCGGCAGCACTCGGTTTTGTGGAGGCTTTTTTCTGGTTTGTTGTTGTGAAAGCGGCACTCGACTTTGAAATTGTTGACCCCGTGATGGGCACACTTTTGATTGCCACTGTCTATTCTTTTGGCTTCGCACTTGGGACATATGTTGGAGGAATTTTATCCAAAAAACTCATCAAAGTGAAAGTCAAAGTGCAGATTGTCCTCAGTGGTAAAAATGACGAAGTTGTGGAAGCACTTAAAAATAATGGCTTTGGTGCAACAATTCTCATCGCAAAAGGTGCAAAGGAAAAGCAAGAAACATATCTCATTTTTGTGGAAACAGACTCTAAAAGTTTAAGCAGGTTGAAAAGCATTCTTGACGCAAAAGACCCTCACGCATTCATTTCTGTGAACGAGAGTAGGAACGTTTATAACGGTTATTTTGAAAGAAATGTGAAATGAGTTTTTTGAATGAATTTTAAAAAAATATTTTATTTTTGAGGGAAAAAGAAAAAAAAGCACCAAAAATATGGTGTTTTTTCATTGTTCTTTTCAATTTTTCAAGTTAAATTCCTTTAAAAGAATAAAAGATTAAGTGTTAATAATATACAAAATTATATCAGTTGCAATGAGGGCAAAGCCTGCAACAACAAGCATAAGTCCAATAATTTTCAGGGTGACGTAGACTTTATCATTTTCGCTGATTTCATTTTTATGTCTTACGACTCGGGCTATTCTTCTTGAGAGTAGTGCAATTGAAATGCCAACGGATATGACAATTAAACTTATTAAAACGAGTGGCTGATTTAAAAATTGCATTAAGGTGCGACCTAATAAATTTTGCATAATATCCTCCTAAATTTTCCCACACACAATTATAGCAGTGTTTGAAAATTTTTTCAATAGAAAAATTTTTTCAACATTAAATTTGCATCAATTTTAGACTTCAAAGTCGTAGTCGTCTAAAAATTTGTAGAGTTCCTGTTGAAGCACTTTAAAGTGCCGACAAATTTTACTTAGAGTCGTGAGTCGAAAATTTTTCAAACTCTTAAAGCACAGAAAACACGCCAAAACATCGTCTCGCACGTTGTCCGAATTTATCCGCCTTTCAATTTTTGTGACAACCTTGCAAAGAGTGACGCTTAGCGGTGGAAGTTCGTTTAAAATGTAGTCCACACTTTTTAAAACTGCACTGTGAAGATGAATGTTGTTTGCTCTCGTGACTTGCATATTTGGCAAGATGATTTTCGAATAGACATTTTCTTTCGTGAGGGCTATAACAGCGGTGAAATCAAGGTTTGCACGCTTCATTGCGATGGAATTTTTAAGGTTTGTTTTTATCCTGTCACTTAAAAGAATGACGTCGAAAAATTCGTCAAACTTTTCCCCTTCCAAAGTGGCAAGTTTTAAAAGAAGGAGATTTTTGGTGCTGGCCGGGGGCGTTTTTAAAATGTAATAATAGAAAAAATCAATGTTTTCAAGAAATACGTTTTTTAATTCTGCAAGGCTCATAACGATGTAACCCTTAATTTTAGACTGAATTTTTGACGCATCTTTGAGTGGCAGACTGAAAACATATTCGAGTTTGTATTTTTCTGCCCTGTTGCATAGGCGAAGGTAATAATCAAAAATATAATTGTCAAGTGGATTGATTTTTTTTAGATTTATAAGGAGCCTTTTTGCCTTCTCAAACTGCCCGTCATTTATCAGGGCGATGATGTAATAAAACTCAAATTCAATGTCGGTTACATTTTTTGAAATGAATTCCTCCATATAGACGAGTGCCAAATCAAGCCTTCCCGTTTGGGCAAAAGTGAGCCCAATTTTGAATTTATCTTCCTCGTTTGAAAGGTTTTTGCTTCGAAGTTTTTGGCATATAATCTCATAGTTTTCAATGTCTCCTGTGGCATGGTGGACGAGAAGCAGGTTGCACAAATCCGACACGGAATCTGTGCCAAAAGTCTTTATGAGTTTCAAAGTTTTTTGTGACTCATTCTCAAAAAAATAGGCGAGTGCGAGTTCACTTCTTATCTCCTGCGAAGAGAAATTCCCGTTTTCTTCATAGAGTTCTATGGCTTGTGCAAACTTGCCTTCCGACATAAAAATCCTTGCGTTGTCAAGGGTGACATTGTCGCTCTTTTCACCATCAATCACAAAAAACTTTGGCTGGAAATCTTCAAGAGTTTTCAGCCTTTCTTTCGCACTTTGCCCGATGATTGTCTGCCCCAAATTCGCACATTGATTGAGATAAAATCTTGCCAAAATGACGTCACCCTGCACTGCAAAATTTTCGCCAAGCCCCCGAAGAACGCTTTGAGTGATGAGTTCTTCTTTAAGCGACATAAAATAGTAGAGGTTTGAAAGTTCAAAATTTTTATTAAAATAATAGGCTTGGGCAAGCATAAAATAGAGAAAATATAATTCCTCACCTTTACACATTTTCTTCGCCTTAAAAAAGTAGTCAATTGCCTTTGAAATCTTGCCCTCACGCAAAAAATCACTTCCCTTTTTGAAGTAAAATTTATCGTCTTTATTGAATTGAATTACATTATTTTCCATACACATTATTATTCTTTAAAAAAATAAAAAATGGCTAAAAAGCAAACTTTTTATCTTTCTTAAAATTATTATATCTTTATTTTGTGTTTTTTGCAAAATAAATAGAGAATAAACTGTTTAATGCACAAAAACAAGAGAAAAACTCTTGCTTTTCGTTTATAAATTAAAACTTATGCAGAAAATATCATTCAAGATAGATATATCGCCTGCACTGCTCACATTCCAAAAAACCATTTTCTTTCAGATTGTTCCTGAGTGCTGATGGAATCTCCATACTGCAACCGCCACAGGAATTGCCATTTAATGGCACGAATGCTGGGAAAATCCTGTCTTGTCTTAGGTGCTTATATTTTGCAAGAATTTTTGGGTCAATCTCTTTTTCCATTTTAGTCATTTGGTCTTTAATTTTCTCTATTTCGGGAGTGTATTTTTTGCTTACTTCTTCAAACTTTTCCTTAAACTCGTTGTATTTTTGCTTGTTTAAGATGATGCTCTTTTTCATCTGGTCGGAATTTTTGATGATGTTACTGATGCTCTCTGCTTGCAAAGAAAGTGCTCTTTCAAGCGACGCCAACTTTGTGCAAACGGCATTAATTTTGTCTAGGTTTGCGTTCAAAATTTCCTGAGAAAGTGAAGAAAAATCCTCCTTATTAAATTTGTCAAGTTCAGCAAAACACTTTTCAAATTCCTTTTTGTAATTTTCATAATCAATCACAGATTGCCTTGCCGTAGAGTCAAGCAAAATGAGTTGATTTTGAGAGTCTTTTGCCAAAGAAAAAGCCTTTGACAGATTTTGCTTTGTGGGGTCATTTTCAGCCTCTCTTTCAAGTGCCCTCATCTTGCCGTCAAGTTTTTGATATTCCAATATTTTTTCAAACATTTTTTCCTCCTAAATCAATTTTGTTTAACATTAAAAATCTTTTTTCAATGCTTGTCACTTTTTTTTGTTCTAAAATTTTCTCACATTTTCCTTTCTCAGTCTTCACAAAATCTATGAAATCCGCACTTGGTTTTTCTAAATTTGTCTTGCCAAAAACAAGTTCCATTTCTGTTAAATTTTGCTCCGCTTTTGCCCTGTTTGCCACAATGATATTATAGAACATAATTCCTTCTTTGACCAGAACATCTTTAACAATCTCAAACATATTTTTTTGCAAAAACTGTCGCAGTTCAAAAACATTTTTTTGGGGTTGCAAGATGAATTTTTTAAACTTCTTTTGAGTGTCCAAAGATAAAATTTTTTTAATTTCCTTTCCGCCCATTCCTGCAATTATAATTTGATTTGGCACAGAAATGACATTTTTTTGGGCTAATCTCTCGTCTAAGAACATTTCTAGCCCATCGCCCTGTAAGAAAGAAATGCGGGAAGAAAAGTCTTTTAAGTTGGCTTTTGCTTTGTCTAGGCACTTTGAACTTATGTCGGTGACAAAGGCAAAATCAACTTTGTTTTTTTCTAGCAAATTCTTTGTGATGAAGCCATGGTCACTGCCGATGTCGGCAACAATTTTCTCTGTCACAAAGCCACAAATTGCTTCAATCCTAATGCACGTCTTAATCACAGAAATCTTCCAACTTTTTGCATCTGTTTGGGTGGCGAAGTTTCCTTAGAGCCTTTGCTTCAATCTGCCTTATTCGCTCTCTTGTGACAGAGAACTCTTTTCCCACTTCTTCAAGTGTTCGAGGGTGTGAATCGTCAAGTCCATACCTTAAACGAATGACTTTTTGCTCCCTTGGGGTTAAGGTGTCGATTGCGGACATCAGTTGCTCTTTTAAAATGAGTTGGGCGGCGGTTTCAACGGGAGATTTGATGCTTTCATCTTCCACAAAGTCGCCAATCTTGCTGTCCTCCTCCTCGCCAACTGGGTTTTCAAGTGACACGGGGTCTTGGGCAATCTTTTGAATTTCGCACACACGCTGTTCTGTAATTCCCATCTTTTCGGCAATCTCTTTTGCGGTTGGGTCACGGCTTAAAGATTGAAGAAGTTGACGGGACACTCTGATGAGTTTGTTGATGGTTTCAACCATATGCACAGGAATTCTTATCGTTCTTGCTTGGTCGGCGATGGCTCGGGTTATGGACTGTCTGATCCACCACGTCGCATATGTTGAAAAACGGAAGCCCTTTGTGTAGTCGAACTTTTCGACTGCCTTTAAGAGCCCCAAATTCCCCTCTTGAATGAGGTCGAGCAGTTGCATACTTGTCCTGCCGACATATTTTTTGGCAATGCTCACGACAAGTCGCAAGTTTGCCTCGGAAAGTCTTTGGCGAGCACTTTCGTCACCCTCCGCCATAAGTTTGGCATATTTTACTTCCTCTTCACCCGAAAGGAGTGCCACTTTTCCGATGTCTTTTAGATACATTTTGACAGGGTCGTCCACTTGAACTTGCTTGGCAATCTCGCTGATGTCTTCAAGGTCATCAAGGTCGTCCGCTTTATTAATTTTGATGCCTTTTTCGGTGAAATAGTCTTCCACATCATTGATGTCTTGTGCGGAAGCGTCATATTTTAAAAGACGCAGGACAATCTCTTCCTCGTTTAAGTTTCCTTTATTCTTTGAAATCTCAGTTAGCCTGACAATTTCCGGTTGAAATCTTTCGTTATACATTTATTTATCTCCATTTTTTATTTCTTTTGCAATTTCTGTGAGTTTCTCGGCAATTTGACGCCGTTTTGAGTTGTCTTTTTCCTCTTTAAAACTCTTCATCATCTCTTCTTGTTTCGCTTTGAGTTCTAACAAAGTGATTTTTTCTAAACATTCGTCAAAATATACTTTTTTGTTTTCATTAAAGGCAGAAAAGTTGAAATTGATTATTTGTGCTATGTCTTCGTTATGTTCCACGTCAAAAAAATCAAAGAGTGAACTTATTGTGTAGGTTTTGCCTTGGCTGGAACAATTTTTGGCAAAGTCAAAGAGTTTTTGATAGTTTGGATTTTGAAAAATAAGATTTTTTTCAAGTGCGGACAAAGCGTAATCTTGCTTATGAACAATGCTTGCAAGCACAAACTGGACTGCTTTTTGGTGCCCCTGCGGTCGAGTGACAAAGTCTTTTTCGTCATTTTCACCACCCTCCTGCTCTTGTTTGACGTTTTGCGTTGATGAATTGTCTTTTAGCAAATCTCGCCTTAAAATGTCCGCTGAAATATCCGTTTTGGTGGCAACAATTTTAAGATATATTTCCTTCTCTGCGTTGCTATCAAGATTTCTTAGAACTGCAAGTGCTTGCGTAACAAAGATGTTTTTTTGATAGTTGTCTTTTAAGTCATATTTATTTGCCAAACTGTCAAGCTTGTATTCTATGCAATCTTTGGCAAGCGACAAAGCCTCTTTTAAACTCTCACCGCCATATTCTTTCAAAAACTCGTCGGGGTCAAGGTTGTCCTTTAATTTGACCACTCGAACTTCAAGCCCCGTTTCAGCAAGAATGTCAATCGCTTTATAGGTTGCGTTTTGCCCTGCACTGTCGCCATCAAGACACAAAATTATCTTGTTTGTGTAACGTTTTAGTTCGGTTGCGTGATGTGGAGTGAGGGCAGTGCCCAAACACGCCACGGTGCATTTAAAGCCCGCTTTGAACATTGCAATAACATCAATTGTTCCCTCGCAGATGATTATGTAACCAATATTTTGTTCTTTTTTAAGATTTTTTATGGTGTGAATGTTATAGATTGTCTTGCTTTTGTCAAAAACGATTGTCTGCGTTGAGTTGCGATATTTTGCGAATTTGGAATTTTCATCAAGTGTCCTTGCCGTGAAGCCAATGCAATCGCCAAAAGGGTTTAAAATGGGGAACATCAGCCGTGTCGCAAAGACATCATAAGGGCGACCTTGCTCGTTAAACTCAATCAGCCCTGCTAGCTTCATTGTATCAAGAGAAATGTCTTTACTTTCAAGATGTTTGATGAGCCCTTGCCAATCGGGACTGTATCCAATGCCAAAATATTTCACGACTTCGTCAGTGAGTTGTCGCTTTTTAACATAGGCGGTGGCGGGTGATGAATTTGGCTCGCTTGCAAGTTTTGAAATGTAGTAATCTTTTGCAAGATTGAGTGTTTTCAAGACTTTTTCTTTTTGTTTTAAGGCTTCAAGGTCAGCATTTTTGACATTAACCTCGGGCAGTGTCATTCCTGCGTTTGATGCCAAATATTTCACCGCCTCAAAAAAGGTCATATTTTCATATTTTTCCACAAACTTGATGACATCTCCGCTCTCGCCACAGCCAAAACAATGATAAAATTGTTCGTTTTCATTCACGGCAAAACTGGGCGTTTTTTCAAAATGAAAAGGACAGCAAGCCCAATGGGTTTTGCCCTTTTTTTCAAGCGTCAAAGACTTTGAAATCACAGAGATAATGTCGTTTCTTCGTTTTACTTCCTCGATAAACTCGGCAGGAAATCCAAAATTTGTCAAAAGTATTATAAACTCCCTAAAATAATCAACTAATCTATATATACTGCACTTCTTCGCTTTTTCTTTTTTTATTTTCAATTTTTTTTATATTTTTAGTTTTTTCTTTAAATTTAGTGGCTTTTAGCAAGTTTTATCTCAAAAAAAGGGCTTTCTTGCCCATTTTTTAAGTTTATTTTTTCTCGTTTTTCTTGTTTTTTTAATTTTATTCAACTGACAAAATGTAGTAATACACTGGTTGCCCACCACAGACTGCGTTAAACTCGCACTGTGGATAGATGCCTTGGAGTTTTTCTTGGAGTTTGAGAGCGTCTTCTTCTTTGATGTCGGTGCCATAGAACAAGGTTACATTAACTGTGTTGTCGTCGACAAGTTTGTCCACAAGCCCCTGCACTGTCTCCGTCACTTCCTTCCCTTTTGCCAAAATGGAACTGTTGTCAAGCCCAATGATTTCGCCAACGCTGAGGTCAAAACCGTCAACGTGCGTATCCCTGACGGCATAGGTCACACTGCCCGTCTTAACATTTTGCATTGAAGCCATCATCGCTTCGGTGTTCTCGTCGACAGTTGCGTCTGGGTTGAAAGCCAAACAAGAGGAAATGCCCTCTGGAATGCTCTTTGTTGGAATGACGACAATGTTTTTCTTCGTCAGGTCTTTTGCCTGTTCGGCAGCAAGAATGATGTTTTTGTTGTTTGGAAGCACAAAAACTGTGTCGGCGTTAACTTTGTCAACCGCTTCAATTATGTCGTTTGCACTTGGGTTCATCGTCTGCCCACCTTTGATGATGTGGTCCACCATTAAATCTTTGAAAAGGATAGCAAAGCCATCTCCCGCAACAACAGACACGATGCCCATTGGTTTTGAGACTTCTTTCTTGCTCTTTTCCTTCAAAAGTTCCCTGTTTTGTTCAAGCATATTCTCAATCTTGACATTTGTAATCTCGCCAAGTTCAAGGGCATATGCTAGGGCTTTACTGGGTTCGTTTGAATGGACATGGACTTTCACAAGGCTCAAGTCCCCAATGCAGATGACGGAGTCGCCAAGTTCCACAAGGCGTTCACGGAGTTTGTCGATGTCGCTCTGCGTCGTCTTTTTGTGCATATTTATGACCATATATTCAGTGCAATAAGCAAACTGAATTTCCGCAAGGTCGATGATGTTTGAATGGATATTTCTGTCTTTTTGATAGGCATCGGCTGAATTCATTGCCTCTTCGGTTAAGGCGTCATCGTTTGTGAGAGCCTTATAGAACCCCGTGAAAATGACCAGTAAGCCCCTGCCACCTGCATCAACAACTCCTGCTTTTTTAAGCACTGGCAAAAGTTCCGGCGTTTGAAGCAAAACCTCCTCGCCTTTGTCGAGAATATCTTTCATAAAAGGCTCAAAGTCACCATGCTTTTTGCAAGAACTTTGAGCATATTCACTCATAACTCGAATGACTGTGAGGATAGTGCCCTCTTTTGGCTTTGTCACCGCTTTATAGGCGATGTCGGAGCCCTCTTTCATTGCCCTTGCAAAGTCCCGAGTTTTGAGTTCGGTGCATTGGCGAATGATGGTTGCCATTCCCTTTAAAATTTGGGAAAGAATAACCCCCGAGTTGCCTCTGGCTCCCCTGAGAGCACCTTTGGTGATGGCTTCTGAAAGCGAATCAAAATTGTTGTTGACACATTCGTTCACTTCTTTTGTGGCAGATTTGAATGTCAAATTCATATTAGTGCCCGTGTCACCATCTGGCACTGGAAAAACGTTTAAAGAGTCCACATATTGTCTATTTTCTTCGAGCAATTTTGACGCCACAAGAATCATTTTCCTAAACATTGCTCCGCCTATTGTTTTTTGCAACTTAAATCCCCTCCGTATTGAATACGTAAATTCAAAACTAACTTAAAAGTTAGCCTTTTAACAAAAAATTAGACCCGAACACCAATGACTTTGATGTTGACTGCGTCAACAATCATTCCAGTGAATTTCTCCACGCTATACTTAACTGTGCTTTTTATGCTGTCGGCAACTGCGGTGATGGAAATGCCATATTTAAGGATAACATTAAGGTCCACTGTGATGTGATTGTTCACACTGACAATCTTCACGCCACGTGCAAAGGATCTGTTTTTGAAAAGTTCGCCAAAATTCTCCTTCGTGCTCTTGGACACAAGGTCAACGACGCCATAACATTCAAGCGCATTAAAGCCAGCAACAACTGCGATGGCATTGTTGTCGATCGTGATATCTCCAAAAGCATTAGATGTTTTAACGAACATAAAAATTCCTTTTTTATAGCAAAAAAAAGATTTTACAATCTTTCCAAACTACGAATTAAATGATACATCATTTTTTTACATTTTGCAAGTAAAAAATAAGATTAAAAACTATTCCTCAATTTTTATGTAATGTCTTTTTAAAAGTAATTTCAAAAAAAATTTCATTCCCCTTGGTGCTTTTATGCAATATATTTTCATTAATAGACCTCTTTCTTAGTCTATTGTATGAAGAATATTTGCCGTTTTGTTACATCTCTTTTATTGCTTTCACAGTTTTTAAAAGGTCTGAACTTAAAAACAAAAAGTTGCCCATAACAACCATATTAACGCCGTTTTCTTTGAGTTTTGGCAAGTTTTCGCCGTTCACTCCGCCGTCCACTTCAACCACAACTTCAAGTTTTTGCTTTTTTAAATAGGCGTTAATTTCGCCCAAACGCTCTATTGTTTGTGACAGAAATTCCTGCCCACTTTTGCCGGGAGTAACGCTCATCACAAGCAATAAATCGCAAAAAGGAATGAGAGGAAGAATGTCTCTTATGCTCGTGTCTGGATTAAAACTTAGCCCAGCAAAGCAGTTCTTTTCACGAATTTTAGACAAGATTTTTTTAATTTTTTCTTTGTTTTTAAAGGCTTCAAAATGAACGGTGAGAATGTTTGCGCCCGCTTTTATATATTTTTTATAAGTTTTTTCGGGGTTTTGCGTCATCAAGTGGACATCAAGAGGTTTTGACGAAATTTTGTTTATTTCTTTAACGGTTTTGTATGAAAAAGTCTTCTCTTTCACAAACTTCCCGTCCATCACATCGCAATGAATGTAGTCAACATCGGTTGTGTTCAACTTTTGAATGTAGGCGGGTAAATCTTCCAATTTTGGAGGGTTTGTGGAGGCAGAAATTAAAATCATTTTTTCTCTTCCTTTTTGATGAATTTTTGTAACATATTTTAAGTGTCAATTCTTAATTCTTGTTCTTTAAGGTTATGCTTTCTCTTTTATATTAAATTTGAATTAACTTAAAGTTATAGTTTGATTTTTAGTTTTCACAAATTCAATAATTTTTTGTGGCTCAGCTATTCTCACCCCATTTTCTAAGACTTTTGAGGTTGATTGTGAAATTTGTGCAAAGTTTTCCCATGTTAAATTTGGGTCTTGTTGAAGTGATAAAGCATACATGCCAACTGCTTGTGGAATTGTCCAACTATAACAATCCTCATTTTCATATTTATAGCCCGTGTCACTTGTGAATTCTGGTGTAACTTTCCCACCACAAACGAAACTAACCTTTGAACTATACCATTCCATGTCTTTATCAGTTATCCAGTTTGCTCTTGTAAGTTCATCAACTTTATCAAGCCTAAACCCACAACAACTAAAATTTTCTGAGAACCTTTCTGAATCCACGACTTCGCATTTTAATTTTGAAAGTTCCGAAATGAGATTATTAAATTGTTTTGAAATTTTAGAATTATCTTTAAATATTCCCAAAGGTCCGCTCATATTAACTACACGTATTGGTTCGCCATTTTGGACGCGTTTTAATATGTCTTGTAGTGATAATAACCGATAATTAGTGAAGTTTTTGCCTCCAATTACTGAGTTGTAATGCAAAACTTTAACTTTTGGTGCAACTCCCAAAGTTTGCCCACAAAGGTTAGATAAAACACCATCTGCATGAAAAGAGGCAACTACACTAGGAAACAAATTTACTTCCTCAATGTTTGAACCTTTAAATTCAACGTGATTTTGGCTTTGAAAACCGCCGTCTATATTCGCAACAGTAATGCCTCTTCCGTCTATTCCTTTTTTGTGCAGTTCTCTTATCCCAAGAAATGGATTTTGTCCTCGCTCTAAAATCTCTTTAGGTTCAAACCCTTTTGGCATTTTATCAATAGGAGGAAATATTGTGCTTGAATTGAATGTAATTAACTCTAGGTGCTTTAAATCTAGTCCGCTTAAATCATTTTTTGATAAGTCTAAATAGCAAAACCCCCACAACATAAACATATAACATTTGTCTGTTTTTAGGATATCATCGAACCATCCATTTGTAATTAGTGTTGGCAATTCACCAAGGATATTATATACAGTTTTTTTATATTCTTTTTGAGTATACTTTTTTATCATAATTTTCTCCTTTTTTTATCTAAAATTAACATATTATTAAAAATAATCAAAATATAAGGTATGTTTTTATGAATTTAGCCACATTAAATATTTGTTTTATCCTCCCCTTTGATGAATTTTCTTCGCAGTTGTCCGCAGGCGCCGTCGATGTCGGTGCCTAAACTTCGACGAGTGGTGACATTGATGCCATAGGTTTTTAAGATTTTGGCGAAGTTGTCGATGGTTTCGCTTTTGCAACTTTTGAAGTTGTTTTCTTTCACTTCATTTAGGTTGATAAGGTTCACAATGCAGTTTAATTTGCTGAGTTTCTTGGCGAGTTCAAGGGCATGTTCTCTTCTGCTGTTGACATTATTTATCATAATGTATTCAAACAAAATTCGCCTGTTTGTCTTGTCAAAATAGTATTTGCAGGCAAGGAGCAAGTCGTCCATTTTGTAGGCTTTTGATATGGGCATAATCTCTTTTCGCACATCGTCGTTTGGTGCGTGAAGCGACAAACAAAGGTTAATCTGTCTGCCACTCTCGGCAAGTTGCTTTATTTTGTCCGTCATTCCACAAGTGGAAAGCGAGATGTTCCTTTCACTGAAATTCAGCCCGTGTTTGTCGGTGGCGAGGGCTAAAAACTTCATTATATTGTCAAAGTTGTCAAGCGGTTCGCCACTGCCCATAAGCACAATGTTCGTCACTTTTCTTTCTAAAACACTCCCCAAAAGATGCTTGTTTGCGGTTATCACCTGAGCCATAATCTCCCCGCTCGTCAGGTTGCGGACAAGCCCGTCAAGCCCCGAAGCACAAAACTTGCAACCCATTCGACAGCCAACTTGTGTGGAAACACAAAGCGTGTGCCCGAATTTGTAACTCATCAAAACACCCTCGATAATGTTCCCGTCGGCGAGTTTGAACAAAAATTTTTCTGTGCCATCGCTTGACTTTTTCACAGTTTCAATTTGAACAGGCTTGTCTTCGAAAATCTCCCCCAACTTGACAATCAAATCCTTTGGAATGGTTGTGATTTCGGCAAGCGTTTTGCCATTTTGCAGTTCTAAAAAAATCTGCTCAGCACGATATTTCGGCTGAGAAAGGCTCACAAGAATTTCTTTCAATTCATCAATTGTTTTGCTTAAAATGTCTTCCTTCATATTTCCCTTTTTTGCTTGTTTTTCACATTTGTTTTACTTATCTTTTGCTTTTAAAAAACTTTAAAGTTGCGTCTTTTCGGCTATATTTTTGCCATTTAAAAAGGCGGTTGATTTCATCTGCTTGCCATTTTGCGGTTGGACGATGTCAAGAAGCACAAGTCCGCCTCTGCACTTCACGACAAGCCCCGTTTTTCCGCTACTTTTAACGATTTGTCCCGCTTTTAATTCACTTAAATCTAGCCCCCAAATATTCTGCGTTTTAACTGCTTTAAACACTTTGAGTTTTTCGTTATTTACTTGCACAAAAGCCACTGGCCAAGGGTTAAGCCCCCGCACAAAGTTCTCTATTTGCGTAGCAGTTTTTGAAAAATCTATCTTTGCCATTTCTTTACTAAGCATTGGAAAATAGGTGGATTGTTCTTCATCTTGGGGAGTAAATTTGGCTTCATTTTTTTCAAGTTTTAAAAGAGTTTTCACCAAAAGTTCGCCACCAAGATTTGCTAGTCTTTCGGACAACTGCTCCACATTTTCGTCCTTTAAAATTGAAAGGACACTTTTAGAGATGATGTCGCCAGTGTCAAGCCCGAGAGCCGTCTTCATAATGGTGACTCCCGTCGTCTTTTCGCCGTTTATTATAGCCCAATTTATAGGGCAACTGCCACGATATTTTGGGAGAAGCGACGCATGAACATTAATCACGCCAAACTTCGCAAGGTCGAGAATGTTTTGCCTTAAAATCTGCCCAAAACTGGCTGTGACAAGCACATCTGGCGAAAAAGATTTCACAGCGTCAAAACCCTCTCTACTGACACTTTTAAACTGCAAAACGGGAATGTTATTTTTCTCTGCAAAAATTTTGACAGGGGGACAAGAAACCTTTTGTCCTCTGCCACATTCGCTATCTAAATTCGTGACAACACAGACGACTTTGTGCTCGCTTTCAAGCAGTTTTTTAAGCACAATCAGTGAAAAATTGCTGGAACCCAAAAAGGCGATTTTCATCATTTCTTTCCTTTTAATAGGTCGGTGTATAAAATGCCATTTAAGTGGTCATTTTCGTGAAGAATAGCCCTTGCCATAAATTCAGTGGCACAGAGGGTCATTCTTTTGCCAAATCTATCCACAAACTCGACTGTCACAAAGTTTGGTCGAGTGACATCTGCATATTTTCCGGGAATACTGAGGCACCCCTCTTGCCCGCATTGCGAGCCACTTATTTTGAGAATTTTAGGGTTTAAAACTTCAAAAAAACAACTGTTCACATTGATGACAAACGCCCTTTTCAAAACTCCCACCTGAGGTGCGGCAAGACCAACGCCTTTGTTGAATAAAAGCGTCTCTTTCATATCGTCAAGCAAATCCCACAAATTTTCGTCGAAATGGACGACTGGTTTGCAGACTTTGTGTAAGATTTCATTTTCAAAAGTTAAGATTTTTAATGTTGACATAATTTTCCTTTTTTTTTATTTTTTCATTTTTTCTTTTTTCACTCAATTTTTAATCATTTTTTATCACATTTTGAGCATCTTTAAGTGGTTTTTGTTCACAAAAATATTTTATCACAAAAAAAAATAAAATGCTAGAATTTACTAACTTAAATTTTGCGGGTCGTTTTCCACAAAAACAGACACGCCGTTTTTCGTTATACTGTCGCAGATTTCATATATTTTTGGGATTAAAACACTCTCGCTTCGCTTCACAATTCTCAGCATAATTTGATAGCGGAATTTCTTTTCAATGCGTTTTCTTGGGCATTTCATTGCCGAAAGATAGACGAAGTCGCCACTATATTTTTCTTTCAGTTCCTTTATTTTGGTGAAAATTTCAAATGTTTGTTCTTCCGCTTTCTTCTCAATCTCGCTCATAACAAGAACCCTTAAAAGACTGACGAATGGCGGAAAGTGTGACACTTCGCGAAGTGAAATCTCCTTTTTGAAAAAGGTGTCATAGTCATAGGTGCTGGCACAACGATAGGCAAAATGCTTTGGATAGTATGTTTGCAAAATGACCTTGCCCTCGCTCTCGCTCCGCCCTGCTCTCCCGGACACTTGCGTGATGAGGCAAAACGTGCGTTCAATGGCACGATAGTCCGAAAAATGTAGGCTGACATCTGCGTCCACAATCCCCACCAAAGTGACATTATTGAAGTCGTGACCCTTTGCAATCATCTGCGTTCCCACCAAAATGGAGGGAGAAGTGTGGTTGAAATTTTCGAGAATGTCAATGTAGGAATTTTTGTTTTGCGTGGAGTCGTTGTCGAGCCTAAAAATCGGGACATCAAACATCTTTTTCAGTTCCTCCACAACTCGCTGTGTGCCCACTGCCCCAAAGCGAATGGAAGGACTGCCACATTTTGGGCAAGTTTTAAGTGCTTTATATCGCTTGTTGCAATAGTGGCATTTAAGCATATCGTCCTCTTTGTGAAAGACCAGCGACACATCGCAATCTTCGCACTTTGGCACATAACCGCACTCTTTGCACATCACAAAAGACGAAAAGCCACGCCTGTTTATGAAAATCATTGCTTGGTGACCAGCCTTTATGCAACTGTCCAGTTCATTTAAAAATTTCTGTGAAAACACACCCAAATTGCCAGATCGTATCTCGCTTAGCATATCCACAATCTCTATCGCGGGCAGTTCTTTTTCGTTTGCCCTGTTTGTCAGGCGGATAATCCTGTATTCACCGTTTTTTGCGAGATAAAAACTCTCCACACTTGGCGTGGCACTGCCCAAAATGAGCGGGCAATTGTTGAGATAGGCGATGTATTTTGCCACTTCGTGAGTGTGATAGCGGGGGTTGCTTTCGCTGTAATAACTGCCGTCGTGCTCCTCGTCGATGACAATCACCCCGACATTTTCAAGCGGTGCAAATATGCAAGAACGAGCACCAATTGCAATCTTCGCCTTGCCGTCTTTAAGCCTGTTCCACTCGTCAAAACGCTCGCCCTGTGATAGTGAACTGTGCAAAATGGCAACTGTGTCGCCAAACGCATTTTTAAACCTTGCAAACATTTGCGGAGTGAGAGAGATTTCTGGCACAAGCATAATGGCAGTCTTGCCCTTTTTAAGAGCGTCTTTTATGCAATTTATGTAGACTTCTGTCTTGCCACTTCCCGTGACTCCGTGCAGAAGAAAAGTTTGATAGTTGCTTTTTGTGATGATATCTATGGCTTGAATTTGCTGGGAATTGAGGACAATGTCCTTTTTCTCAACAACAAACTTGTTTTCGGGTGTTCTGTTTTCGTGCAAAGAAAATTTTGTGACAAAGCCTTTTTCAGTGAGAGTTTTAAGTGGTGAAAGCCCGAACTTTGCAGAGATTTCACTTTGCTTTGCTTCGCCTTTTTCTTGCAAAAAAAGCAGGATTTCAAGCTGTTTTTTGGCGGATTTTGAAAGGACGGGCAGAGTGTCAACATTAAGTTTCACATAGTCTGTCATCTTCGCTTTCATTTTCCCACTTTTTGCAAATGGGGGAAGAAAAAGCCTTATGGCATCGCCCAAACGAATGTAAAATCTCTTTTGCATAAAAAAACAAACCTTCACCACATTCTCGGATAGTAAAGGCTGTTTGTCTTTTTTTGAGATGATTTCTTTCAGTTTTGCGGGGTCGTAAGTTGAAGTTTCTTTTATGTTCACAACAAAGCCGTCGACTTTCCTGCTCCCAAAAGGAACGAAAACGCTCTGCCCAACGGTGACTGACATATCTTTTGGAACAAGATAGTCAAAAGGTTTGCCGGCAAATTTGGACTCCACATTAACAATCACTTCGGCTATCATTTCTTTTCCTTTATAGATTACTTTGTGTTTTCGTCGCCAATTTTCGAGGCGAGAACTTTGCCAGAATAGACTTCACGGCATGCCAAAGAAATGGATTTTTCAGCAGAATTTTCGATGACTTCTGGAATCTCTTTTTCAAGTTCTTTTGCCCTCTTTGACACGAGATTGGCAAGAATATACTCATTTCCAACTTTTTTCTTTAATTCTTCAATAGGTGGCTCAATCATCATAATAAAATCACTTCCTTTATATTTTTCGCTATTTCACATAGTAGCACACAAAACACACTTTTGCAAGAATATTTTGACCATTAAGCGATTGTTTTTCTTCATTAATCAAGCATTTTAGTCCAAAAATTGAGAGTTTTTGTGTTTTTGAATTGTTTTTTCTTTCAAATATGGCTTTGAAAATTTTGTGCTTTGGGTGAATTTTCTATTATCAAAGGTGGGTTTTAAACTCGGTTTGGGGGTAAGTTTTTTTTAATCAAAGGTGGCTGACAAACTCGTTTTCAGTGAGAGTGGCAACCCCAAGTTGCTTTGCCTTTTCCAGTTTACTGCCTGCGTCCGCACCAAAAATAACGTAATCGGTGTTTTTGGACACACTACCCACAACACTCCCGCCAAAACTCTCTATTATTGCCGTGGCTTCCCCTCGTTTATATTTTTCAAGAGTGCCTGTTAAGACAAACTTTTTGTTATAGAAAAAATTTTCTTTATCAATTTCAGTTTTTGCTTGCTCGCTGATTTTAACACCAAAACTCGTTAGTTTCTCAATTTCTATTTTGTTTTTTTCATCACTGAAAAAGTCCAAAATGCTTTTTGCCACGATGTCGCCCACATCTTTAACTTCAAGCAATTCATCAAAACTCGCCGACATAATGTTTTTTAAAGTCCCAAACTTTTTTGCTAAATCTTTGGCAGTTTTCTCTCCCACATTCTCAATGGAGAGTGCATTGATAAAGTTGTTAAGTTTGCAGTTTTTGCTTTTTTCAATGCTTGACAAAAGATTTGAAATCTTCTTTTCTTGAAATCCAGCAAGCCCTTGCAAGTTTTGCTCTCTTAAAAGATATAGGTCTGAAAAATTCTTCACGGCACAGAATTCGTATAAAACTTGGGCAATTTTGTCGCTTAGACCCTCAATGTTCATACAATTTCTCGTGGCAAAATATGAGATTTTGGCGACAACTTTGTCTTTACAATCTATGTTTTCGCAAAAAAGGTTTGGGCCAATTTCGACAAGTGGGCTCTTGCAAGATGGGCAAAAAGTCGGCTTTTCAATCTCTTTTGAATTTTCATTATCGTGGGCAAGAGAGAGTATTTCGGGGATAACTTCGTTGCTCCGTCTCACAAAAACAAGGCTGTTCAGTTTCAATTTTTTACGCAAGATGTCTTCATAATTGTTCAGTGTTGCACGGGCGACTGTGGCTCCCGCAAGTAAACGAGGCTCAATGACTGCTGTTGGCGTCACTTTGCCAGTCCTCCCCACATTCCAGAGGACATCTTTTAAAATGGTCGTGAGTTCAACGGGGGCGAATTTGTATGCAATCGCCCACTTTGGAAATTTGGCTGTGAAGCCCATTTCTTCCCTATCCCTAAGAGTGTTAAGTTTGAGCACAAGCCCGTCGATTTGAATGTCGAGCGTCGTCCTTATTTTATCAATTTCTCCCGCAATCTTGGTGATTTCTTCGATTGTGGAGCAAAGTTTGAAGAGTTTGCCTGTCAAGAACTTGTTTTTAGTTAAAAAATTTTGGACATCAACTTGCGTTTTGATTTCCAAGTTGTCTGTTGAAATTATGTCATAAAAAACGACATCAAGATTTCGCTTTGCCGTTACTTTTGGGTCGAGGTTTCTTATCGCACCAGCAACGGCATTTCTTGCGTTTTTGAGTTTTTCATCCGCTGTTTTGTTATATTTTTCAAGGTTTAAAAGTGTGATGACACCCTCGCCTGCAACCGTCAATTCGCCTTTATAACTTATTTCAAGCGGGACAGATTTGATGGTCTTCACTTGCTCCGTCACATCTTCGCCCACAAGCCCGTTTCCGCGGGTGGACGCTTGAATGAGTTGCCCTTTTTCATATTTTACGATTATCCTAAGCCCGTCAAACTTGTATTCGACAGTGAACTTTGGGTCTGGCACAACTGCTCTCACATCACTTAGAAACTTTTCAAGACTTGCATAGTCGTTGCACTTATTCAGGCTGAAAAGTTGAACTTTATGCTCAACTTTTAAAAAGCCACCGAGGACTTCTCCGCCCACACGGCGAGTGGGTGAAGACATCAGCACAACGCCTGTTTTATTTTCAATTTCAAGGAGTTCGTCATAGAGTTTGTCATAGTCGTAGTCGGCGACAATGGGGCTCTCTAAAACATAGTAACTATAGGCATATTCGTTTAAAACTCTGACGAGATATTCCTGTCTTGTTTCCTTTTTTTCCACTAATTATTCTCCTTAATTAATGTGATTGGTGCATATTCCACTGAAAGCGTTTTTGTCCCAAAATTTGAGAAATTGATGCTCACACATTTTGTGACGGCAATGCCTTGATTGCTCGTTATTATCCCCTCGCCAAACTTTGGGTGAATGACTTTTAGCCCAACGGCATACTTTTTGAAAAGAGTACTGTTTGAAGCGTTTGAAAAATCTTCATTTTTGTTTATGGCAAAACTCTTTTTAGAAAAAGTTGAAAAATTGGTGCTTTTTGACTGGAAATTTGAAAAGTTTGAGTCCTCAAATTGCTCTCTAAATTCCACTTTTTTCTCTTCCACTATGCCACATTCTTGCAAAAAACGAGAGGGCACAAGGAAATCTCTTTTGCCATAAACAAAGCGAGATTTTGCGTTTGAGACATAGAGTCTCTCTTTTGCCCTTGTGATTGCGACAAACATCAGCCTGCGTTCTTCTTCCATATCGTTTGCAGTGGAAAGGGTGCGGACGATTGGAAAAAGTCGCTCTTCAAGCCCAACCACAAACACACACCTAAATTCCAAACCTTTAACTGCGTGCACAGTTGCAATGGTGACAGTCTTTGCAGAGTCGTCGTATGAGTCCATATCCGTGACAAGAGTTATGGACTGCAAAAACTCGCTAACGGTGCTTTTTGGGTTGTTTTTGAAGTATTCTTGTGCCATCACGAGAAAATTGTCGATGTTAAGAAGTCTTGACATATCCTCTTCGGACTCGGTGGAATAGATGCTTTTGAAGTCAATAGTTTTAATCAAAGACTCGATAAAATTGAAGCCCGAAAGTTTCTCATAGTCCTCATCTAACTTTTTAATAACGTCTTTAAAAGATTTAATTTTTCTGTCTAGGGTGGCGTCAAGCATATATTCGTCGGAGTTCAAAATGAGGTTATAGGGCGTTGTGTTGTGAAATTCACAAAGTTGCAAAATGGTCGCTATGGTCGCGTCGCCGATGCCCCGTTTTGGAAAGTTGATTATCCGTGAAAACGAAGTTGAATCGTAGGGGTTTGAAAGCATCTTCAAATAACTTGTTAAAATCTTAATCTCAACCCTGTCAAAAAATTTGTTGCCACCAAAAACTTTGTATGGAATGTTGTAGTTTAAAAACTTCTCTTCAAGCGGGGCGGTCATTGCATTTAGCCTCGACAAAACGGCAAAGTCGCTGAACGAATAGCCATGCTCTGCGACAAGATTTTTGATTTGAATTGCCACAAACTCCGCTTCGTCAAACTCGTTTTGAGCGTTGTAGAATTGCCCTTTAAGACCTATGTCATTTTCCGTCCAAAGAGTCTTTTCGTTCCTGAGTTGGTTGTTTTTTATCAGTTTATTGGCAAGGGTCAAAATCTGCTTTGTGGAGCGATAGTTCTGCTCCAAACGGAATTGCTTGAAGTTCTCAAAATCCTTTTTAAAGTCCAAAATATTGTTTATGTTTGCACCTCGCCACGAGTAGATGCACTGGTCCTCATCGCCAACAACAAAGATGTTTTTGTGCTCGCCTGCAAGTAACCTTGAAATCTCATATTGAATGTGGTTTGTGTCTTGAAATTCGTCGATGTGAATGAACATAAATTTGTTTTGATAGCGTTTCAAAATCTCCGGAAATTCCACAAAAAGTTTGTAGGTTTTCGTGAGCAAGTCGTCAAAATCAAGCGCGTTATTGCTGGCAAGAAAACTCTGATATGCCGAATATGCTTTTGTTATATCGTCAATCTCGGGAACATCAAGATTACATTTTTGATAGTCCCAAGGTGACAAGTTGCTGTTTTTGGCACGGGAAATGTGGAAAGCCACTTTCCCAGCAAAATTTTCCTTATCTATGTTCAAACTCTTTAAAACATTTTTGATTGACCTGTCTTTTTCGGTGTCGGTGTAGATTGAAAAATTACTGTCAAAGTTCGACGCTGAGCCGTTTGTGGACTTCAAACTGGAAATGTGCCTGCGTAAAATGCGGACGCACATCGAGTGAAATGTGGAGATCCAGATGTCTTCTGCTGTCATACCAACAAGGTTTAAAAGTCGGCTTTTCATCTCGTTTGAGGCTTTGTTCGTGAAAGTTATCGCCAAAATGTTTTCGGGCGAAATGCCAAGGTCTTTTATGAGATAGGCGATGCGATAGGTGATGAGGCGTGTTTTGCCACTGCCCGCACCGGCAAGCACCATCACTGCCCCGTCAATTTGCTTTAATGCTGTTTGTTGCGAGGGATTAAGTTGTGCTAAGTTGATATTTTCCATATTAAGAATTATAACACAAAGCAAGTCCTTTTTTCAATTGAATTTAAGTTAAAAAATGCGATATTTTTAAGTATTTTTAATTTCTTTTTTTTTATGTTTTTAATTTTGCGTCTTATATAATTTTTGTTACATTGTTAAGAACATTGCATGCTCTTTATAATATTTGTTTTTCAAAAACTTAAATTTTTGGGACAAATTGTTGATGTAATATTGCTTTGCTTCCACATCAAGCGATGAGAACAAGTCCTTGTCAATAAGCGACGAAATTGGGTTTTGAAGGTCGTTTTTTTCAATCATTTCACACACTTTTTGATACAACTCTTCGTCATATGTCTGCTTTCTTTGTTCCACTTGTGGCTTGTTTTCCAAAATCTGCTTTTGCCTGTAAATATAGTTCGCAAGGCAAATTGCGTTGTTTATGCCATGACTTCTGAAATCACTTGTATAGTTGTTTTTTAAAAGTCTTTCTTTTGCAATTTTTGCAAGAGTGCACAGGTTACTCATCTGCTTTGCGTTTTCTGACATAAATTAACCCCTTTTTCAAAAATAGTTCGTAACATCTTTAAGTATAGATATGGGGTGAAATTTGACAAATAAAAAAAAGAAAGAAAAATGACTTTTTTTGACGAAAAAAAAGAGAAAATTTATAATATTATAAAATAAATTGTCGCTTTGTTCAGTGAAGATTGCCTTTTAAAAATAAAAAAAACACCCTTTTAAAAGAGATGTCTTTTTAAAAAAAAAATAAAATTACTTAAATTTTTTCTTTCTTGCGTTAATTGACTTTTTCTTTTTGGCGATTGATGGCTTTTCATATGCTTCTTTCTTTCTAAGGTCGCCAATGATGCCGTCTTTCTGGCATTTTCGTTTAAAACGTTTGAGCGCACTTTCCAAACTCTCGTTGTCGCCCACTTTAATTGTTGACATATTATCACCTCCTCAAACGCTTAAATTATGATTTATTATACATTTTTTTTGCCATTTGTCAAACAATTTCTTGCACAAAAATGCCGTCTTTAAAAATTTTTATCGCCTTTGCTTTCACAAGAGTGCCTGTTATATCCTTTTTTGAAGTTAAAAAACATCTGACATATTCCCTTGAAAAACCTTCAAAATATTCACCCGATTTTTGCTCGACAAGCACTTCAAAAGTCTTGTTTAAGCACTTTAAAAGATATCTCTTTTTGCAGTCCTGCACCACAATTTTAAGTTTATCTTCACGTTTTTTTTGGATAGTGCCGTTTAGTTGCAAAAGTGTGCTTGCATGCGTTCCTTCCCTTGAAGAATAGACGAAAAAGTGCACGGAAGAAAACGACACTTTCCTCACAAACAAAAGTGTTCTTTTAAAATCGTCCTCTGTTTCAGTGGGATAGCCAACGATGACGTCGGTTGTGATGCTGGCAAGCGGGAAAAACTGCCTTATGAGTTCCACTTTTTCAAAAAATTCTCTTGTGGTGTAGTGTCTGTTCATTTCTTTTAATACTTTGTCACTTCCGCTTTGGAGAGATAGATGAAATTGCGGGCAAAAATTTTTAATTTCACTTGCTTTTTGCAAAAAATCCTTTGTGATGACATTCATTTCAAGCGAGCCCAAACGGACACGGGCGGGAAGGTTTTTGAGTGCCAAAAGAACTTTAATAAGGGCGAGTTTGCCGTCAATTTTGTAGTCGCTGATGTTGATGCCCGTTATGACAATTTCCTTACAATCTTTGGCGAGAATGTTGGCTTCTTTCACGATGCTTTCAATGGCTCGGGAGCGACTTCGTCCACGCAAATATGGAATGATGCAATAGGAGCAAAAGTTGTTGCAACCGTCTTGAATTTTGACATATCCTCGAGTTCTCACATTTGTGGCAAGGAGATTGTCTTCATATTCGTTTGAAAACTCCTGCGTTTGCTTGCCAGATTTACTAAAACACTCTTTTATGTTCCCTTTGCCAAAAGTGCCGATGACACACTGAACTTGAGGGACCTTCAAAAATTGCTCGCCGTTATGCTCACTTGCACAACCGCACACATAGATTTTGGCGTCACTATTTTGCTTCAAAATTTTTGCGAGAAACTGCCTGCTTTTTCGCTCCGCTTCCTGCGTTACGGCACAGGTGTTGACGATGTATATATCCGCTTTTTCGAGTTTTGTGCAGATGTCATATTCGCCTTGAAGAGTGCCAATTATGCCATCAATTTCATATTGATTGACCTTGCAACCAAGGTTTATCAGGCAGACTTTTTGCCTTTTTTCATTTTCTTTTTTCTCATTTTCTTTTTTAATTTCTTGCACGCTCATTCCTCCAAAGCAGTTAAAACAGAGCCACAAAGCACCACGCTCGCCGTTTCCGTGCGAAGAATTCTTTTGCCAAGTGACACGGAAAAAACATTTTTCTGCTGACATATTTTCTCAATTTCGTCGGTTGAAAATCCGCCCTCACTGCCGACAATTATGGCAATCTTTTGCGAAGAGTTAAGTGTTGTTAAAGCGGACTTTAAGGTCACAGAATTTTCTTTCTCATTTGCAAAAATAACTTTATCATATCCCTTTAATTTCCCTAACATTTCCACAAACTTCACAAGTTTTGACACCTTTAAAAGTTGTGTGCGTCCACACTGTTTGCATGCTGAAACGATAATTTTTGAAAGCCTTTCAATCTTGTTTTCATTCTCTTTTGCAATTGTAAATTTGGAAGAAAATGGCACAATTTCACTTGCACCAATTTCGCACAATTTCTGGCAGATAAATTCGAGTTTGTCAAGTTTTGGAAGCCCTTGAAAAAGGGTGACGGAAGTCTTTGCGTTTGCCGTGCAAGGAGTTGAACTTTCAATTTCTAAAATTGATTTGTCCTTTAAAATCTCTGTTATTTTGCACAAAAACACATCGCTACTATCAAAAAAACACTCCACTTCATCATTAATGTGAAGTCGCAAAACCTTTGACAAGTGGATATGTTCCTCGCCCGAAAGCGAAATTTGATTGCCAGTTATATCTTCTTTTTGTATAAAAAATCTTTTTTCCATATAATAAATTTTAACACAAAAATGCCCCAAAAGTCAACTTTAATTAGCACAAAAAAACAGGTTTATCGCCTGCTTTTTTCGTTTTGTTTTTTAAAATCTTTTCGTTTTGTAATTCACTAAAATTTTTGTTTAAAATCTTACAATTTTTTCAGTTTGTCTTGAAAATCTTTAAATTTTTTGTATGAACTGCCCGAGATGTTTTCTTCAAGTTTTTGAATTAACTCTTTGTCGAGTTTGCTGTATTCCTTTGGCATTTCCACACGCGCTGTGACGATTAGGTCGCCAAAACTTTCTTTCTGCAAAACTTTGATACCCCTGCCTTTAAGTTTGAAAACGGTGTTTGGCTGGGTGAGTGGCGGAATGGTAAGGACATACGTCCCGTCTGATGTTGGGATTGTGACATTTCCACCAAGATATGCCGTGGTGAATGGCAGTGGCAAGTCGAGCAAAAGATTGAAGCCATCACGCACAAGAAGTGGGTGAGGACTCACGGAAACATTGATGATAAGGTTGCCGTTTGGCCCTTTTTTGACTGACGCATTGCCTTTATCCCGCATCGTGATGGTTTGATTGTTATCGATGCCTGCGGGGATTTTGATTGTGATTTCTTGCAGACTTTTAATCGTCCCTTTGCCAGCGCAATATGGACATTTTTCTCTTATAACTTTTCCCGTCGCGTTGCAAGTTTTGCAAGCACCAATGGTGGACACTTGCCCGAAAATTGTGCTTTGAGTGTATCTCACTTGCCCTGTGCCGTGGCAATCGGGACAAGTTTCATACTCTGAGCCATTTTTCGCACCTGTGCCGTGGCACTTTTCACACTTTTCAACCTTGTTCACCTTAAAAGTTTTTTCAACTCCAAAAACTGCCTCTTTGAAAGTTAGATTAAGGTTGATTGCAATGTCTTCTCCGGGAATTTGCACGCCTTCCTGCCTTGATTTTTTTCTTCCGCCAAAAGATGAAAACATATCAAAAATGTCGTCAAATCCGCCAAAAGAGCCACTGCCACTAAACCCGCCAAAACCCTCCCCAAACGGACTCTCTGTGTTTCCACCAAACCCGCCAAAACGGGCATTTGGGTCGGCAGTGCCAAACTGATCGTAGTTCGCACGCTTGTTTGTGTCACCCAAAACTTCATAGGCTTCATTGATTTCCTTGAACTTTTGAGTGCAACTCTCATCGTTTGGGTGGAGGTCGGGGTGATATTTTTTTGCAAGTGTTCTGTAAGAATTTTTAATCTCGTCTTGACTTGCGTCCTTTGAAACGCCAAGAATTTTATAGTAATCTTTGTTGTTTGGCATTATTTTTCACCTTTTTTTTGGCATTATTTGTTTTTGTCGTCATCGTCTTTTTTGTGTTTATCTTTGTCGTCAATGATGATTTCGTCATCGTCTTTCTTTTCGTCATTGCCATTTTTCTCGCTCTTTTCTTTGGCTTCCTTTGACGCTTGAACATAGAGATTTGAGATTATACTGCTGGAATTTGTGGAAAGTTCTTCAAGAGCCTTTCTAATTTTCTCAGCGTCCTCTGTTTCGATGTCCCTTTTGCATTTATCTATGGCTGTTTGAAGAGTTGTTTTGTCGCTTTCAGAAAGTTTATCCCCGTTCTCTTTAAGCATTTTTTCAAGAGATAAAATCATATTGTCGGCATTGTTCTTTGTTTCGAAAAATTCCTTTTTCTTTTTGTCTTCGTCAGCAAACTTTTCTGCTTCTTTCACTGCTTCGTCAATGTCCCTTTCGGAAAGGTTTGAAGATGCCGTGATTGTTATGCTTTGCTCTTTCTTTGTGCCAAGGTCTTTTGCTGAAACGTGGACAATTCCGTTTGCGTCAATGTCGAATGTCACTTCAATTTGTGGCACTCCACGTGGTGCTGGGGGAATGTCCATAAGGCTGAATCTGCCAAGGGTTTTGTTGCCACTGGCAAACTCTCTCTCGCCTTGCAAAACGTGAATGTCAACTGCGGGTTGATTATCGGTTGCTGTCGAGAAAATCTGAGATTTCTTCGTTGGGATTGTGGTGTTTCTGTCAATCAATTTCGTGAAAATTCCGCCCATTGTTTCAATGCCAAGTGAAAGTGGGGTGACGTCAAGCAAAAGGACATCTTTCACATCTCCCGACAAAACTCCTGCTTGAATGGCGGCACCAACTGCCACACATTCGTCTGGGTTTATGCCCTTGAAAGGCTCTTTGCCCGTTATCTTTTTCACTTCGTTCACGACTGCTGGAATTCGAGTGGAACCACCAACCAAGATGACTTTATCAATCTTTTCGAAAGTGAGTTTGCTATCTTTCATTGCTTTTTGGACTGAAACGCTTGTCTTTTCGACAAGGTCGCTTGTGATGTCATCAAATTTTGCTCGTGTCAATTCATATTCAAGGTGCTTTGGACCAGAGGCGTCTGCTGTGATGAATGGAAGATTAATGGTTGATTTTAGCACGCCAGACAAGTCTATTTTTGCCTTTTCACTGGCTTCTTTAATCCTCTGCATTGCAAGTTTGTCGTTTGACAAATCGATGCCCGATTTTGACTTAAAATCATTCACCAAAAGGTCCATAATCCTCTTGTCAAAGTCGTCGCCACCAAGCCTGCTATCACCTGAAGTTGCTATGACTTCAAACACTCCGTCGCCAATTTCAAGAATGGACACGTCGAATGTCCCGCCACCAAGGTCATAGACCAAAATCTTTTGGTTTTTGTCCAACTTATCAAAGCCATATGCAAGTGAAGCTGCGGTTGGCTCGTTGATGATACGCAAAACTTCAAGCCCTGCAATCTTGCCGGCGTCTTTCGTGGCTTGTCGCTGGCTGTCGTTGAAATATGCTGGCACGGTGATGACGGCTTGCGTCACTTTTGTGCCAAGATAACTCTCGGCGTCCTTTTTGAGTTTTTGCAAAATCATTGCAGAAATCTCCTGTGGGGTGTATTGTTTCCCCTCGGCATTCACTCTAAATTGCGTCCCCATTTCTCTTTTAATGGAAAGAACTGTGTTCTCAGGGTTTGCAACGGCTTGTCTTTTAGCCACTTGCCCAACAAGACGCTCTCCCTTTGAAAAGGCTACCACAGATGGAGTTGTTCGCTCTCCCTCTGCATTTGGAATTACGATTGCATTTTTGCCTTCCATAACTGCAACGCAGGAATTTGTTGTTCCTAAATCAATACCTATAACTTTTGACATAATTTTTTTCTCCTTTTTTTTGTCAATTATTAACTTTTTTTATTTCGCCACAATGACTTGACTATATTTTATAACTTTGTCTTTAAGCATGTAGCCTGCTTCCGCTTCTTCAATAATGATGCCACTTTTGACTTTGTCCTTTTGCATCATCATCACGGCACTGTGAAAGTTTGGATCGAACTTTTTGCCCACACATTCAATTTTGTGCACGCCAAGTTCGTTTAGTGACGACAAAATGTTTTTTTCAATCAGGTTTATGCCACTTTGGGTGGCTTTGTCTGACACAAGTTCCCTTGCCTTTTTGAAAGAGTCAAGCGCCGGAAGAATTGTCTTCACTGCGTCCGCAATCCCGTCAAACTTTGCTTTTTCCACATCGTCTTTGATGCGACTTCGCAGGTTCTCAAAATCTCGTTCAAGTTCTTTAAAGTCGTTCATTGCGTCTGCCACTTGAAGTTTGATGTTGTCATAATCTTCTTGCGTTAAAGTGACCGTCTTTTTCTCTTCCTTAATTTCTTCTTTTTTCTCTTCCTTTACACTTTCGCTTTTTTCGCCAGACTTTTTGTCTTGCTTGGCTTCTTCTTTCTCTTTTTTATTTTCACTTTCCTTTTCCATACTTCCCTCCTTTGTCAAGTTTGTTTTTTAGTTCGTCCGACACAAATTTAAGCACGCTTGCAATGTTCGCATAGTCAATCCTTTCGGGGCCTATCACTCCCACTGTCGCAATTCGTCTGCCGTCAAGCACAAGTGGAGTTTTGATTATGGCACAATCGTTCAGTTTGCCCATCTCAACTTCGTCGCCTAAGTTGACGCTTATGCCGTCACAATTTTCTTTAATCTCCATAAGGTCTTTTAATCTCTCGTCATCATCAAGAATGTTTAAAATATTTTTTGCATTTTCAACATTTTTCAGTTCCTTATTTTCAAGCAGTTTGATGATGCCAAAATTGCTGACTTTACTCTTCGTTTTGTTGTAATACACGTCAAGCACTTGAAGAACAAGTTTGAAAATGCCTTCATATTCCTTCATACTCTTTTTGATGCTTAGGCTGAAATTGCCCATGTTTTGAGTGAGAAAACTGATGTTTTTGCCACCAAAAATGCTGGTGAAAACTTGTGAGGCGTTGTCGCAGTCTTGTTTTGTGACACTTTTATTTGCCAAAATTGTGTTTGAAATGGCACCAACATTTGTTTCAATCAACACAAGAATTTGATTGTTTAAAAGAAATATTGTCTTAATCCCCTGCACTAAAAGATTTTCAAAGCCGTCGAACATAAACACTGTTGGATATTGCGTCCTTGTTGACACAACTTTTGAGATGGCTTCCACAATCTCGGAAAGGTTTGTCGAGCGTGAAAACATCTCATTTTTGATCTCGCTCAAGTTTTTCCTGTTACACTTGATGTCTTTTAGCGTTTCATTCACGAAAAATCTGTAACCTTTTGTGGTGGGCACGCGTCCGCTTGAAGTGTGCGGTTGTTTCAAAAATCCCATTGCTTCAAGGGCGTTCAACTCGTTTCTTAAAGTTGCCGTGGACAAGTCGTGAAGTTCAGTTTGCTGGACAAGCAGGCTTGTTATGGGACTGGCAAGTTTGATGTAGTTGTCGATGGCACTATATAGGATTGTTTTCTTCCTCGGCGACAATTCAGGTGAATTTTCCAAGAGTTTTGCCTCCTTTTTTAATTTTGAAATCTTAAAAAATATATTTTATATCTTATACTTTTTAGCACTTCAAGATTGCAGATGTTAGCACTCGCTTCATTTGACTGCTAGCACTATTATATGTAAATAAAAACAAAAGTCAACACTTTTGTGACATATTTTTTATTTTTTTTAAAATATTTTTATAACCCGCTTAAAATGTGACAAGTGTCAACTTTTCACAAATTAAAACATATCAAAGTTTGTGTTTTCCACGCAATTTTTGATATGAATTATTTGAATTATCCACAACTCATTTTTTTGATTTATTTAACAAAATACACAATCCCGACGACGCCTGAACCGACATGGCTTGCGACAGTCGCACCGACGTCATACGTCCCGCCGTCAATCAGTTTTTGTTCCATAAAGGTATTTTTTAACTGCTGACATTCAAAAAGGTTGTTTGTGTGGCAGAAATAAACGGGTTTTGTTTTGTCTATATTTTCGGATAGAAACACTTTTTTAACATACGAAAAAGCACTTTTTAGTCCCACACATTTGTGCACATTTTCAACCTTGCCATCGACAATGGAAATGATTGGTTTTAAGTTTAGAACTGTGCCGATGGTTGCACTTGCCATAGATAATCTGCCACCAGCGTGAAGATATTTGAGCGTTCTTACGATTGCCCCAATTTTGATTTTTGTCTTCAATTCATCACAAATTCTAAAGATTTCTTCTGCACTTTTGCCCTCTTTTCGAAGAAGAATTGCCTCAAGAACAAGAGCAAAAAGAGGGGTTGTTGTTTGAAGAGTGTCAACAATATAAATTTTGTCATAACCAACCTCTTTTCTAGCAGAAAGTGCGTTTTCGTGCGTTGCACTGAGATGCTTTGAGATTGGAAAAACAACCATTTCTTCCTTTTTATTTTTAACATCTTCAAATATTTCAATAAAGTTTTGCTTGTTTATAAGTGCTGTTTTTGGCATAAGTTTGCCGTTTTCAAGTCTGTCATAAAACTCACTTGGTGAAATTGTTAATCCATCAATAAATTCCTCTTCACCAAACATAATTGGCATATGAGTGAGTTCAATTTTCAGTTTTTTCGCCATTTCTGGCTGAATTCCGCTTGATGTGTCTGTTAAAATTCTTAAATTCATTTTTTCTCCTTAATTTCTCTTGATTTAAAAAATATATGCAATTTTTGTAGCGAATTTGACAAAATTTCCGTTTGAGTCACATTAAGGTGTTCCACAGCATCTGCAATCATTTCTTTGTGAAATCTCATGTGAAGAGCGTTGATGCGTTCACCAAGTTTTGTGCAATAAAGAGCATAGGACCGCCTGTCGTTTGGGTTTTGAATTCTTTTGACATATCCCCTTTTTTCAAGAGAGGTGACTGCCACAGTCAGTGTGCCTTGCGACACCCCCAAAATTTTTGAAATGTTGCCAAGGGTGATGTCCCCTTGCTTTTGTGCCTTAAAAATTGCTTCAATGAGATGAACTTCCTTAACTGAAATTTTACCTCTGGAAATCTTTGAAATTGCCCTTTCTTCCTCTCGCAAAATGTCATTGAAACACTCAACAAAAAATTCATTTAATTCATTTGATATATTTTTCATAACTCGGCTATATTATCATAGTTTATTTTGAATGTCAAACATTTTGATGTTCAAAGTAAAAAAATTTTTCTGGGTCTTTTAACAATTATTTTGTCGAATTTTGCGATGCTTTTAAACGAGTTTTGCGATGACACTGTTTAAAATGTAGTAGGCATTTTCACTCACTTTTAGCACGCCATTTTCAAGAATTATGAACTTATGAGATAATAAAAAAGCAATATCTTTTTCTTTATCTTTTAGCAAATCGCAAGAAAACTTCTTGTTAAACTCAATTATATTTATTCCCTTATTTGTGCGAAGTGAAAGCATAATATTCTCTTCTTTTTCTTGTGACATTGTGAGTTTTTCTTCCTTAATAACTGCAAATTCGCCCGAATTAATTTTCTCTATATATTCATCAAAATTGCTTGTGTTTTCAAATCTAATTCCGTCAAAAAATGAATGTCCCGCAACACCAAAGGCAAGATATTCGCCCATTTCCCAATAGTTTTTGTTGTGTTTACATTCATAATTTTCAAGTGAAAAATTGGACACTTCATAGCGAGAGTAGCCGTGTTTTTTCAGTTTTTTATAGACCAAGTCATACATTTTCACAGTTTTTTCATCAGGTGGCAGTGAGATTTTTTTCTCTTTCACACTCAAATAGAGCGGTGTGTTTTCTTCCAAAATGAGAGAGTAGCAAGAGATGTGCGGAATTTTATTCTTTATAAGATAGCCTGCCATTTTTCGTGCGTCAAAAAAAGTCTGCGTTGGAAGACCAATCATCATATCCACATTTATATTTTTAAAGCCCACCTTTTTGGCAAGAAAAATAGCCTTTTTCAGTTGGCTTGCCGTGTGCTGTCTGCCAATGATTTTCAGGACTTTGTCGTTCAGCGACTGCCCGCCAATGCTGAGCCTATTAACCCCAAAAGAAAGATATGACACCAGTTTTTCTTCTGTTATTGTGTCTGGGTTGGCTTCAACTGTTATTTCGGCGTCTTTTTGCACGCAAAAAACACTTTTTATCTTGCTTAAAATGTCGCCCATTTGCAAAGTTGAAAGCACACTTGGAGTTCCGCCACCCACAAAAATAGTCGCAATTTCACAGTCTTTTTCAAGTGATTTTGCTCGTATTTCTATCTCTTTTAAAAGAGTTTTCACATAGGTTTCAATGCTTTTTTCCTTGTCGCAAAAAGAGATGAAGTCGCAATAGTTGCACTTCTTTTTGTGGCAAAATGGAATGTGAATGTAAAGTGATAGTTTCTTCATTTTAGTCCAGTTTAAGAATGGTCATAAAGGCGTCGCTTGGGATTTCCACACTGCCCACTTGTCGCATACGCTTCTTCCCTTCTTTTTGCTTTTCAAGCAGTTTTCTTTTCCTTGAAATGTCGCCACCATAGCACTTCGCAAGAACGTCTTTTCGCATTGCTTTCACCGTTTCCCTTGCAATCACTTTCCCGCCAATGCACGCTTGAATGGGCAGTTCGAACATCTGCCTTGGAATGACCTCTTTCAACTTTTCAGTCAGTTTTTTGCCCCTGCCATATGCTTCACTCCTGTGGACAATGATGCTTAGAGCGTCGCATTTTTCGTTGTTTAGCATAATGTCAAGCTTGACAAGGTCGCTTTTTTTATATTTATCGATGGAATAGTCCATGCTCGCATAGCCTTTTGTTCGAGATTTCAAGCCGTCAAAAAAGTCGTAGACAATCTCGTTTAGGGGAATGTCGTAGGTGAGTTTCACACGGTTGCTTTCAAGATATTGCAAATCAAGATAGATGCCTCGCTTGTTTTGGCAAAGTTCCATGATGTTACCCACATATTCTGGCGGGGTGAAAATGGAAACACTGGCGATTGGCTCTTCAATTTCCTTAATGTCGTTTGCGACTGGAAGAGCGGACGGATTGGACACTTCAAGCACTTTTCCGTCTGTTTTAATCACTCTGTAACTCACGCTGGGGGAAGTGGTGATGATTTCGAGCGAAAACTCCCGCTCAAGCCGTTCTGTGATGATTTCAAGGTGAAGTAGCCCCAAAAAACCACATCTAAAACCAAAGCCAAGAGCCGTTGAAACTTCGGGAGAATAGTGAAGAGAATCGTCGTTTAATTTCAACTTTTCAAGCGCGTCTTTAAGGTCGTTATACCTTGCCCCGTCGGCAAGAAAAATGCCACAGAAAACGACAGATTTCACATCTTTATAGCCTGCAAGTGCCTCTTTTGTGGGGTTTTCGGCATAGGTTATTGTGTCGCCAACTTTTGTTTCTGAAATGTTTTTGATGCTGGCACAGATGTAGCCGACGTCGCCTGCACGAAGGTGCTCGACGGGCTTTGGACTGGGTGAAAACACACCAACTTCGGTGACGTCATAAGAAATGTTTGTCCTCATCATCTTAATTTTTGTGCCGATTTTCACTTCGCCGTCAAAAATTCGAACCATGCTGACAGCACCTTTAAAATTGTCGTAGTAACTGTCAAAAATGAGTGCTTTAAGTGGCTCTTTAATGTCTCCTTTTGGGCTTGGAAAGTTCAAAATTATGCTTTCAAGCACTTTGTCGATGTTTATGCCCTCTTTGGCTGAAACGAGCGGGGCATCTTTGCAAGAAAGCCCGATGATGTCCTCAATTTGCTTCTTTGTTTCTTCCACTCTTGCACTGGGAAGGTCAATTTTGTTTATGACTGGAACGATTGCAAGGTCGTTTTCAAGTGCCAAATAGACATTTGCAAGCGTTTGGGCTTCCACACCCTGCGTTGCGTCAACAACCAAAATCGCCCCTTCGCACGCCCGAAGTGAACGCGAAACTTCATAGGTGAAGTCCACATGTCCCGGGGTGTCGATGAGGTTTAGGGTGTATTCTTCGTTTTTATAGTTATAAAACATACGGGTGGGGGTGAGTTTGATTGTTATGCCCCTTTCCCGCTCAATGTCCATTGTGTCAAGCACTTGCTCTGTGAGTTCCCTTTTTGAAAGAGTGCCAGTCATCTCAATGAGTCTGTCGGCGAGTGTGCTTTTGCCGTGGTCGATGTGTGCAATTATGCAAAAATTCCTGATGTTTTTAAATTTGTTTTCCATAGTTATCTCATTATATATAATAAAGGCAATTTATGCAAATTAAAAATGATTAATGAATAATGAATAATTATGGATAAAAAAATTGCTAATGCAATTTTGAATAATATTTTTTCTAGGGAAACTTATCATTAACCCTTTCGACCACAATTTATCATTTATAATTTTTCATTTATCATTACATTTGTTGTTATCTTCATATTTTTGAAATGTTTGATATTATAATGTAATAATACTTAAAAAAGTGGTAAAAAAGTTTGATTAGTGCAAAAGAAAATGCTATAATTTTACTATTAATTAACATTACAATTTCTAAGGAGTTTTTTTATGGCTGACTTATTCGACACTTGGCTTGTGAACAAATACATCGCGCACCGTGGATTACACGACGACACTCACCCTGAAAACAGTCTTTCCGCTTTTGAGAATGCAATCGACCACGACTATGGCATCGAGTTTGACATCTATCCTTTGGAGGACGGCACGCCCGTGGTTTTCCACGATATAACTATGATGCGTCTTACGGGAAAAGATGGATATATCAGAAAAATTAAAAATGTGGAAGAACTGAAAACTTACACTCTTTTAAACGAAAAGGGTGAGGACACAAAAGAGACAATCCCCACGCTTCAAGAGGCTCTTGATTTGATTGCTGGAAAAGAGCCAGTTTTGATTGAAATTAAAGACTACAATGTGAACAGTAATTTTGAGAGGACTGTCCATGAAATTGTCAAAAATTACAAGGGAGAATTTGCCATTCTCAGTTTCAACCCATACACTCTCAAATGGTTTCGCCTCAACGCACCTGAGATTTTGCGTGGGCAACTCGGTTGCTCGATGAAAGGCGAAAAAATGGGCTTTTTTAAGAAATTGATTTTACGAAGAATGGCACTTAACAAGACGCATTCTCAGCCAAATTTCATTGCATACAAATGGAACGAAGTGCCAAATAGATTTGTGAGAAAATTCAAGCAACTTCCACTTTTGGTGTGGGCTGTGCCAAGCCAAAGTGCATATATGAAAGTGGCAAAACACTGCGATAATATCATTTTTGAACACTTTGAACCAAGAATTTAACTGGGGTGGAAACAAAATTGCGACATTGTTCGCAAAGGTAAACTTTGCTCTGCAATTGCAGTTCTTATTTCCCCCGCATACCCCCTTCTGTTTAGAAGTCTCATTAAAAATGTTTTTCAAACATTTTTAATGAAGAGTGATATTTAATGATAAATGATAAATGAAGAATGATGAATTATGGTCGAAGTAAAAAACTTTCGTTTGAAAGTTTTTTTAATGATAAATGATAAATGAAGAATGATGAATTATGGTTGTTTTTTATTTATAATATTTCTATCCTAAATTAATCATTAATCATTAATCATTAATCATTTTTTGCTGGGGTGGCAGTGTAATAAAAAGTTCTATCTTTGATAGAATTTTTTATTACACAATGATATTTGACTAACGTCAAATGAAATTACTTCGTAATGATATTGCTGACGCAATGATATTTTCACTTCGTGAAAATTATGGTCAAATATTATATCATTATGAGTGAAACGAATAATATCATTTGCAAAGCAAATATCATTGCGTCAGCAATTTCATTTATTTGGAAGGATAAATTTCATTGGAAAAAAAATTAAAAAATTTTTTTGCGTTTTAGTCCCTTTTCTTTTCCATTTTCACTTGGGGTGTAATACACCCTATCTTTTAGTTTGTTTGGCAGATATTGCTGTTTCACATAACCGCCAAAGTCGTGGGGATATTTATATCCCGCTGTTTTGTCGTCATTAATTGAAGAGTGATTTTTGAGATTGTTTGGCACTTCGTCGTCTTTTGCGTTTTCCACATCTTTTTGGGCTTTACTCATCGCCAAATACACGGAATTTGATTTCTCCGCCTCGCAAGCATAGATTATTGCGTGCGAAAGAGTTAGAAAACACTCGGGTGGCCCCAACTTTTCGCAACTTAAAAGAGCACAAGTTGAAAGCAAAAGGGCGTTTGAATCTGCCATTCCAATGTCCTCACTGCTGTGAGCGATGAGCCTCCTTGCGATTATCTTTGGGTCGCAACCTGAATTTAGGAGCCTATGGGCATAGTAGAGTGCGGCGTCGGTGTCGCTCCCCCTGACACTTTTGCAAAAGCAACTGAGAAAATCAAAAAACATAGTTGAATCCACACTCATCGGCATCTTCCCGATGCTTTGTGTGGCAATCTCAGCAGTTATGACAATCTGTTTTTCTTTGTTCAAGTTTGTGGTTTTCACGGCAAGTTCAAGCCCGTTTAGTGCCTGCCTGATGTCCCCACCACTTGCAAATGCAAAATATTCAAAGGCATCGTCTTTTACTTCGACATTCAAGTTTCCAAGCCCTTTTTCTTTGTCGACAACCGCTCGTTTTAGGACTTCTATGATGTCCTCTTTATCAATGATTTTAAACTCAAAAACTCGACAACGGGACACAATTGCCCGTGTCATATTTGAATAGGGATTTTCAGTTGTTGAGCCGATGAAGATGATGTGCCCCTCTTCCATTGCATGCAAAACGCAGTCACTTTGCGCTTTCGACCACCTGTGACATTCGTCGAGAAAAAGATAGGTCCTCTTGCCAAAGAGTTCAAAATCTTTCTTTGCTTTTTCAATGCAGGCTTTTGCTTCCGCCACACCGCTTGAAACGGCGTTGAGTTTTTGCATAATGCCCTGACAAGTGTTTGCAATTATGTGTGCCAAAGTGGTCTTTCCAGTTCCCGGAGGTCCATAAAAAATGCAACTGCCGAGGACTCCCGCACGAATGGCTCTATCCAGAAGTGAATCCTTGCCCACGATGTGCTTTTGCCCCACGAATTCGCTCAAATCTGTTGGTCTCATTCTCTCAGACAAAGGCTGAAAATTTTTAAAAGGTGAAATGTATTCCATATATGAGAATTTTAGCACAAAAAAACTTGGTTGTAAATATAAATTAGACTTCGCTTTTCCGCCCAACTGCCCGTCCAAATTTTTCGTTGCTTTGCAATTTTTGACAAAATTCATCATATATTTACAAAATAGAGGTGAAAGATGATTGTTGAAAGTTTCATTGCTTTTATTAACAAAATTATGCTCTTCTCCGCCTATGTTAACAACGCTTCAAACTTCCCAAAACCACTGACAGCTGTGCAGGAAAAAGAGTGTTTTGACGCCTTTCACAAAGGTGATAAAGACGCAAAAGACAAACTTATCTCACACAATCTTCGGCTTGTCGTGCACATTGTGAAAAAATATAGCGGTTCGGCGGAAAGCGACGATCTCATTTCCGTGGGCTCAATTGGGCTTATAAAGGCGGTGAATACATATGAATTTGATAAAAACACGCAGTTCTCCACCTATGCTGCAAAGTGCATTGAAAACGAGATTTTGATGCTCCTTAGAAGCAACAAAAAACACCAGTCCGTTTTGTCGATTAGTGAGAGTTTGGGCAAAGACAAAGACAACAACGACATCACTCTTCAAGATGTCATTCCAAACGAAAATTTCGACTTGCAAGAGACGGTTGAAAATGCAGTCCTCACCGAAAAATTTATGAACATCATCGAAAAATCACTCTCTCACAGAGAATATGAGATTATGACAATGCGTTACGGGCTGGGTGGTACCCCTTCCTACACTCAGCGGGAGATTGCCAAAAAACTGAATATTTCAAGGAGTTACATTTCACGGCTTGAAAAAAAATCTATTGACTTGATTAGAGAAAAGACAAAAGACGAAAATATTTTTGAATAGTTGGGTTTCAAACAAAATGCTTTCGCAAACTGCCTTGACTTTATAAAAAAAATTTGGTAAAATAGGGTCAATATCAGGTGGATATGTGGTCGCAGTTTGGGCGTAAGGCTCAAATTGAGGAAAGTCCGGGCTTCACAGAACAGGGTGCTGGCTAACTACCAGCGGAGGCGACTTCAGGGATAGTGCAACAGAAATAAACTGCCACGTTTTCGTGGTGATGGTGGAAAGGTGGTGTAAGAGACCACCGCTTGATTGGTGACAATCGAGGCTCTGTAAACCCCACTCGAAGCAAGGTTAAAAAGGACCGTTTTAAAGTTGTTCGCAAGGTTCTTTAAAAATGTCGCTTGAACTATTTGGCAACAAATAGTCTAGATAGATGACCACTTAATACAGAACTCGGCTTATATTTCACACTGATATCAAAAAAGACAGGGAAACCTGCCTTTTTTAATGATGAATGATAAATGATAAATGATGAATTATGGTCGATTATTATTTATATTTTTTCTGTCCATAATTTTTCATTATTCATTATTCATTTATCATTAAAAAAACTTTCAAGGGAAAGTTTTTTTATATTTCCACGACAATTGAAATGATTAATGGGCGTCTTTTTGTGTGTTTAAAGAAAAAGTTTGTGGAAACTTTCCTTATTGTCGCGCGAACTTCGTTCATATCCATTGGTTTTAAGTCAAGTTTGTCTAAAGCACTGAAAATGCCCTGTTTGGCGTCGGCGATGATGTCCGTTGCTTCTGCTTGATAGATAAACCCACGGGAAATGATGTCGGGTTCGTTCACAATCTGCCCTGATGTTTTAGACACTCGAACAACCACCACGCACACGCCGTTCTCATTCAGCGAAATTCTATCCCTTATGACGTTGCTGTCCATATCGCCCACACCCGTGCCGTCAATCAACACCGCTCCTGCAGGAACACTGCCCGACACTTTGAACAAATCTCTATTCACTTCAATCTGCATTCCAATCTCTGGAATTATGATGTCCCTATCTTTCATTCCAAGTTCTTTTGCAAGAAGTTGGTGATTTTTAAGTTGCCTATATTCGCCGTGAACAGGTGCAAAAAATCTGGGACGGACAAGCGAGTGCATAATTTTAAGTTCCTCTTTATATGCGTGTCCAGATGCGTGGACATCTGCAAGTTCGTTATAGATCACCCTGCAACCTTTTTTATAAAGTGCGTTTATAAGTGCGTTAATTGGCTTTTCATTACCCGGAATGGTGGAAGATGAGAGAATGACAACGTCATTTTCGCCCAGTTTTACCTTTGGAAAATTCCCCGCTGCAATGCGAGTGAGAGCACTCATCTCTTCACCTTGTGAACCCGTGGAAATGATGATGAGTTCTTTGTCTTCATATTTATCAATCTTGTCGATGTCAACAAGTAAATTTTTGTCACATTTCAGTTCGCCAATCTTGATTGCCATATCACTGACATTGAGCATACTTCTCCCTGTGAAAGCAATCTTCCTGTTGCTCTTTTTCGCACAGTCGATGATTTGTTGAAGTCGATGAATGTTGCTGGCAAAAGTTGCCACAATTATCCGCTCTTTTTTCAATTTTTCAAAGATGCCATCAAGAGTTTTCCCGACAACACTTTCGCTCATCGAAAAGCCTTCCCTTTCCACATTTGTGCTGTCACAAAGAAGAAGAGTCACGCCTTTTTTGCCCACTTCCGAGAGCCTTTTTAAGTCGCAATGGTCGTTTCCAATTGGGGTGAAATCAATCTTGAAATCTCCCGTGTGAACCACAACTCCCGCTGGGGTCGTGATGATGAGGACAAAAGAGCCGGGGATTGAGTGGGTGATGCTCACAAATTCCACTTTAATGTTCCCAGCCACAATCTCTGTGCCTGCTTTCACAGTTTTTAAGATGATGTTTGACTTTTTCGTTTCTCTAAGTTTGTCTTCAATCAAGCCAAGCGACACTCTGCTTCCGTAGATTGGCGTTTTGATGTGGTCGAGAAAATATGGGATCCCACCGATGTGGTCGAGATGTCCGTGAGTGATGAAAAGTCCCCTTATTTTTGATTTGTTTTTTTCAAGATAGGTCAAGTCTTGCACAACTTGGTCCACTCCCGGCATTTCGTCATCTGGAAAGGATTGCCCTGCATCAACGACAATCATATCGTTTCCATATTCAATTGCGGTCATATTTTTGCCGATTTCGCCAATGCCCCCCAGAAAACTTACTTTTAAATTTTGCATATTATTTTTTTTATCTCCTTAAGATATTTTTTATTTTTTCTATTTTTGTATTTTTTTTTGTTTTTTTTGTTTGAATTATGTTAAGATAAAAAGCCAAAAGCCTTTTAGGACTTAAAAATGCAAAAAAAACATTTCTAAATTAAAAAATTAATTTTCTTTTTAATTCCATTTTCTATATTTTTATGATTTTCCTCACAAAAGATTTCTAATTCTTCTGATTTTGTCTTGTTCTTCAAAGTGTTTTGGCGAAATGAACAAGTCTGGATAGACATAAAAACGCATTCCTTGTGAAGTGAAGTATGTCACCATTTGAAACACTGAAAAGGAAAAAGCGGTCAGAGGCAAAGTGATGATGAGGGAAATGGAAGCCGTGAACACGCAACAGAAAAGATTGATCACCACGGCGAGAATACATAAAAGAAGAAAGTTTGAGTAGTAGCGAAAGAAGTTGCGGAAAACTGATTTAAAATTACGCTTTAAAGCCACAAAAGGTCCAACCCCGAGAACTGCAAGGGCGGGCATCCAGCAAGAAAACAAAGTCTGTTTTAAAGCCACAAAGCACAGGAGAAAGGCGAGGACGCCAAGAGCGAGAAGAATGTTTGTGAAGACACCTGTGGTCGCAAGCGACACTGATATGACGAGAAGCCCCACACTTGCCAGATTTAACACAAGCATAACAACAAATCTTACGAGCGAAAACACCGCACTCCTGCCAAGGTTGATGATCATTCTTCCGGTGAAGGAATATCTCACCTGACTCGTCATATAACCATACAGAGTGTCGCCCATTGCGAGTTGGCAAAGGTTAAGCATATATGGGAAGACGAAAACTAGCCAGACAATCAAAAAAATGAAGTTAAACTTGAATTGAATGTTTGTGATTATGATTGTCCACGCATTATTCAGCACTTCGCTTAATGTGTATGCGGTGGTGGTTGGATTGCTTGAAAAAAAATTGTCGATGATTGCAAGTGTGTCTTTAAAGATGTTCGCTTCGGTCAACTTAACAACAATTGGTTCTGCCACTAGGTAGCAAACTCCAACGGTCAAAGTGAAACATATTAGATAGTAGACAAGAACTTTCCATACAGTCGAAAAGTTGGTCAAAAGAAGCCTTATCGAATTTCTAAAAATCATTGTATAATCCTCAAATAAAATCGTCAAAAGACGAAATGTAAACTAAAATTAACCCGCTAGTAATGAAAATTAGCAACACAAAATTCAATCTATGGGTTTATATTACATCAAAAAATAATATTTTGCAACTGTTTTTTTAAAAATTAGGGAAAAACTCATTTCGAGAGAACTTTTTTGTGTGCATAAAAAAAGCACCAAACTTTTCTTGGTGCTTTTTTTTAATTTGAACTAAAATTTTAGTCCTTTTCTTCTTCGTCGTCGTTGTCGTCGTCATCTTCGTCTTCTTCGTCGTCATCGTCGTTGTCGTTGTCATCATCGTCATCGTCGTCGTCATCGTCTTGACTATCTTCTGTTTCTTCAAGTGAGTTTTGTAAACTTTTCTTAATTTCCTCATATGTTTCCTGAATATTTTTGCCGTCACTTCCTTTGAGGACGCCAAAATAGACAAGCATAGACAGCAGAACTGCAACGCCTTCCACAATGATGTTGATGATAAAATCAACACCAAACGAGAGGAAAATCGTCTCCAAAACACCCAAAATGAAGCAAATCAAAACAAGCCAAAAAGACAGAGTTTTTTTATCATCATTCATTTTTCTTTCACACTTTTTAAAATCGCACATCGAATTTCTTTTATTTCTTCTTTGATGTCCATAACGGAGTCGAGGTGCGAATTGAGTTTTGCAATTGTTTCCTGATATTTTTTCTCTCTTTTTGCACTGTCTTTCAGTTGATAGACCAAAAGCCCCACAAAAAGAACTGCCCAAATACCATTTGACAGAGCCAGTTTAAATATTTCTTCCCACATATCATTCTTACCTGCTGTTTAGAATTTTTTTAAAGCCATTTTTTATGTCGTCTTCTCTAAATCTTTTCTCGGGGACAACTTTGTTTTTTTTCGCTTCACTTTTTTTAACTTTCTTCACTGAAAATCATCTCCAAATTTGATAGGCAGAGGTTGGAGTCGCTTGAAGTTATGGACATCAAAAATTCTTTTCCAGAAAGAGAACAGACGAGTCTTGTTATATTTTCACTTTCAACAAGCGAAAAACTTTTGCTCCTCTTTTCACTTTCAATCTTAATCTCGCAACTGCAAGAGCATTTTAAGCGGACTTCTCTTAAAATTTTGTTTGTGGAAAAACTGCTTAGAGTTATCTTCCCGCTTTCCCATTTTTTTTCAAGCACTGTTTCGTGCAAAACTCCTGTTGTGTTTAGTTGCCACAGGAAAGAACTGCCATTTTGCAAAACAATCAATTTGTTCACAAAAAGGTCGTTTAAGGGAAGCATTGAGCAGATGTCCACCCCACGAGTGATGTTATATTCCTTGCTTTCAGGGTTAAACTCCACAAGGCAATTGTTTTTGTATTCCCCGCTTTCGCAACCAATAGTGTCATCGTCGTCAAAATCAAGCTTGCAAGCAACAAACAATTTGCCATTATAAAAGCAAGTGTTTGCGTTGTTTTGTGCATTTTCTTCTAGCATTTTGGAGAATTTCAAATCCACCTTTTCCACATTTGAGCCGTCAAATTTATAGAGCCCGTCCTCTTGCAAAAAATATATTTTATCTTCGCAGACGCAAGCAGTGGTGCAATAAATTTTCCTACTGCTTGAATAGACATTGCTGGCATAATAGACAGAAGATGAGGAGTATGAAGTGATTTTCGAGATGCCATAATCTCTGAAAACAAAGACATAGTCGCCAAAAGAAAGCAGATTTTTGAGTTGCCCTTTATAGTCGTTCATTTCAATCGTCCCTGCACCCTCTTCGTCGTTTGAAGTTGTCCACAACATTGGGTCGGTTTTTGCACTGAACCGCACCAAATTGTCGCTACCACTGTCAATCACGAACAATCTCTGCTTGTGCAGACATATAGACACGAATTTTGGCGCAGTGGAAACGGAATAGGGGGTTTCGTCGCAATACCACACCAAAAAATTGTCGTTTGGCGAAGAAAAGCCAATGACATCGTCGCCCGTCACAATAAAATTTATCGCAACAGGCTCAGAGTTCATTGATATACTAAGGCTGTGAAACAAGGTGTCGGCAAAAAATATATTTGTGAAATAGAGATTTTTGTCGCTCCCAAATCCCACCAAAATGTAGTCATATCTGCTGTTTGCTACGCTGTAATATTTGTAGTGCCAAATTTTTGTGAAGGTTATGCCAGACAATTGCGACATCTCCGCTTCATAATTTACGCTTTGAGAAATGGGAAGTTTGAGATGTGACAAACCATTTCCGCACACGAGTGCACCCAAATTTGTCTTTGCATTAAAGCAAGTTTTGGGCTCGGAGAGTTCAAGGTCATAATCATTATTATCCCTGTTTTGCATTGCGGAAAAATTGTCGATGAACAACCTTTTTTTTGTGTAACTTTTCTTTGCCATCAGTATAGCCACCTTCTAACTCTCATCACCCGATCCCTGACAACTCCACTCATACAGTCGTTTATTGCACTTACAAATTTTTCTTTCCACATCTCAGCGTCGTCATAGAGTGCGGACATTTCGCAGTAGACATAGGCAATCCCATAGGAAAAAACTAAGTCGTTTAGCACCCCGTCAAACACACTTATGTCGTCTTCTGTGGTGAAATCCTCTGGAACATAGGCATATTTCATCACGGCAGGTCCAACATAGTTCGCCTTTAATTTCCCGTCGTTTGTTAGACTTGCAAACACAAATCCGCTGTAACCCGTGATTGTTTGAAGAGAATGGAACTTTTCTGTCAAAGTTGAGAGCAAAAACTCGCCGTCACAATCAAAGAGAATTTCCTCTTCTTTTGTCACGGGGATCCTCTCTGTCGCAATGCTTTTTATGAGAGAATTGAAGGCACGAAGCATCTTTTCCCACTCCCTTTGCGTTTCATCAGTGGGAGTAACCGTTGAAGATTCGTCAAAGTAAGGAGCAAACTCAGTGTCCAAGTTCAAATAGAAACTTGCATTTTTAAGTAATTCTAAAACAGTCATTTTTTCTCCTTTTTAAAACCATTTTGTTTTATTAATATCTTTAAAATCAACATCGCAGGACTTTTTGCCTGAATATGAAAGCAAACTGGAAAGAAGAGCCTTATTTTTGTTTTCAAGGTCTGTTTTTTCCTTCATTTCCAGTTTTTCGTTTGTTTCTTCCATATCCAAAATTAAAGCCCTTGCGTTCCTTATGTTTGTTTTGTGAACTTTTAAAAGAGCCAAATTATCCAGTGTTTTTCCCACCACGAAAGATAGTTCTTTTTTGTGCCACACTTCAAAATTTAACGAATTTTGATTGAAAAAAACTTTATAGTTTTTGTCAATCTTCTTTATTCTTTTTGAAATGTTTAGCACATCTTTTTTAATTTCTATCCTATAAATTTCCATTTAAACTCTCCTAAAATTTCTCACAAAATATTCATTTAGATCGCTTTGATGTTCGAGATTTTTCCTTGTGCGCCGGGTCTGTCGCAAATGAGTTCGGCGTATTTCACAAGTGTTGCAGAATATGTTGGAGTGGTCGTGCTTGGAACTAAAATGTTCCCGCTTTCGCCCTCAAGCCATTCCCAATCGCAAAGTTGGTGAAGATTGAAGTCTTTTGAATTCAAAAGATACATTTCGCCGTCGTCGATAAATCTTTCATACACAACTGGAATGCCGGAATAGGTCATTGCCTTATATCCGCCAGCAAGTGTCATGATGTCGATGTTTCTGCGGTTTGTGCTTAGATATGCCTGATATGCCGTCCTCACATCTCCTGCCACAGCGATGAAGTCTGGCTGTGCGCCTGTTTCTTCCTCAATGCTGTTGATTGCTTTTTGAATCATGGCGTCTGTGATGTCTGTGTCCGATCCGCCGTTTAAGTTTATGTATGGATAGAGCCAAGCATAGTCGGTTCTGTCAACACCATAAAGCAGTTTGTTCGCTTCGGTTTTGTCAAATAATCTCTTTATTCCTGTGATTTCGTTGCCCTTTGACGAGGCAGCGTAAACGGTGTAGCCCGTGACAAATGTGATTGCTGTGTCAAAAGTAACTTTTTTTGCATTCCTATCGACATAGGTGATTGTGGCACCCCCTTCAACAAGAGTTGCACTGTTGTAGATGTCAACTTGCATTCCTTCCACCATGCTCTTCACAGTGTCGAAAGTCACCACTGTTTCTGTGACAGTTGCAGTGGCGAGAAGCCCTGTGCCGTCGCCATAGACCATTCTGCCTAAGTTGAAAGCACTTGATTTTATCAGGCTTTCCATCTCGTCGTTAAGCAAATTCACGAATGCGCCTGTGTTTGATGCACTTGCACGAATTGCCTTGTCGGACAAAGAGATTTTGCCATAAAGATTTTTAAGACTTGTCGTAAATTGCAAAAAATTGTGCCCGCCAGCAGTTGGGAGAGTTCCCGTTTCGCTTAAAGCGGCAATTCCGCCGTTTAGCCCATATGGTGCAAGTTTGATGATTTCTTTGCCATAGACATCTTTACTCGTCTGTTTAATTTTTGACAAAAATGCGTTTGCATTGATGTTTAGTTGTTCACTCAAAACGTTAAGATAAACACTTTTAAGAGCGTTTTGAGCAGTTGTTAATGTAACCATTTTTTTCTTCCTTTTTTATTTTAGATTTTTTCTGTAATTCATTTTTTTTAAGACAAAAATGCTTTTTGGAAATGTTGATTAAAATTTTTAATTTTTTCCTTAAAGGTTATTTTTTGTCGAACATTTCTCTCACGAGGGTTTCTGCTTGTTCCAAGGTTTTTGGCTTAAAGGCTGGCGAGAGAACTAGCCCGCTACCCCTGTCGGCACTTATCAACTTTGGGCTTTTTGGCAAATTAATTTCATCGAAATATTTTGTCAAAATCTTGTTTTTTAGGTCCTCATTCGAGAAAATGTATTCTTGCAAAAGAGTGTCCTTTTCAAGAGTGGACAACTTCTCCTTTTCAAGTTTGTCCTCGCTGTTTTTTTGTGAAAAATCAGGACTTTGTTCGTCAACTTTTTCCTTCATTTTTCTTTGCAGTGAGGAAAGCGTCTGACACTTTTTCGTGTAGTCGCTTTGCAAATTATTGTAGGCAACGAAAAGACTCTGTGCGTCTTTAAACTTGCCTAAAAAAGACATTTGCCCGTCTTCTTTGGAGCCGTCAAACTGCGTTTTTTTGTCTTGTTCAAGTTCGGTTTTAATCTCGTTTTGTGTGTTTTCCAGTTGTTCCAAATTTTCTTCTTCCATTTTTTTCTCCTTTAAATACTAATGCCAAACAATGTGGCAATTTTTGCTTTCACGCTGTCGTCAATTTTCCCGTCTTTATCGTGCAAAACACCCGATGACAAGAGTTTCAAAATGTTGCTCCTCTTTGACGCCAAACTTTCCTCTGTGGCACTGTCGCTTAAAAATTGAATGTCCTCTTGTCCTAAATCTGAGTTTTTCCAAAAAGACAACATATTTTTGCTGTTTGAAAGCCGTAAAATTCGAGGCACGACAGCAAATTGCTTGTAGAGCCGAAGAATCATTTTTGCCAGATTTTTCACCGCAGTTTCAATCTCGTCAATGGTGACGCTAAGCCTTGACGAACTCTGTTCAATCAAAAGTTCCAGCGCTGTTCCGCTCATCGTTTCGGCACTGACTTCGGAAGTTAAGATGCTGTTCACACCGCTGATTTCGCTAAACTCGCTGAGGAGCCTTTTTTCTTCCTTGTCAAAGTCTCCAGAGAGAGTCTCTTCTTCGAGGAATTTTGGTGCCACTGAACCCTGCCTATACACCAAGATTTTGCCTGCTTGCAAGCCTTCTTGTTCCAAACTTTCGGTGTCCACACTTCCGTCTTCAACGGCTAAAACACCCATGCTAATCCTGTTTAAATATTCGTGTTTTCTGTTTTTTAGAGCGTTGTATGCCCTCTGCACAGGAATGATTTTGTCTATGATACTTTTGCCCCAAAAACACCCCGGTCTTCTGCCACACACTTGCTTCACAAAAGGAAAGCCCCTTTTGCCGTCCACACCATTTTCGAACGGCAGTTCGCCGATGTATAGCAGTTTATCACCGCAAACAATCACCAACCGACCGTTCGGACATTCTTCGCTTGGGGCTTCAAATCTCTCAATCACAACCGCCTGAGAATGTTTGACACAATCTTCACGAATGCAATCTGTCAAGCTCATTTCGTTGACATCACTCCCTTCCACGTCAACATTCCAAAGGCTTTTAATCATCTTTGTGCTGTAACTTTTTGCGTGGATTATGCTTTCGCAATCGTCCACATTTTCATTGCTACTGCTGTCGGGATAAATCTCAAATGGCGACACAGGAGCCACTTCCAACTCGCCCTCAAAAACATTTTTATCCTTTTTGGAAAACACCTTTTTGCCCGCAAGGCTGTTCCATGTTATTTTGTAAAAACTTGTTCCCGTTATCTCGCTCCAAATCGTCGATTTTGAAATGACAGACGAAAGATTAAGTTTTTCATACACGCTTTTTAAGATATCTCGTGATAGGTTTGCGGTTTTCACGTCGCTTTCTTCACTGCTTGCAGGCAGGACTTCCATCTCGGGCCTTATGGAAGTGAGTTTTGCAAGACGAGACTCAACAATGGGCTCAATGTGATTGAACACTTGCCTCTCTTGCCAGAAAAACTCCTTTGGAGTTGCCACCAAATCGTTCATCGCATTGATGCAAACATATTGATTTCCGCCATAGAAATTGCTGTTCAGTTTCCACTGTGCCTCATAACTTTTTCTCTCCTTTTGCCTGTTTTCAAAATCCTGTTTCACAGACTCCACCAAGTCTTCAACAAAATTATCCTGTTTATTTTTCTTCATTTTTTCTCCTTTTTTCTCTTATATTTTTATAGTTTTTTTTAAACATTTTTTTAAAAAAATGATGCTTTTAAAAAACTAAATAAAACCTTTTTTTAACTTTTTTTAATTTCTTCCAAAAGTTTTTGCTTTTCATTTTCAAGTTCTTCATCTGTCATATCTTCAAAATCATCGTGAATTTTAAGGTCCATCAGCACCTTTATCGCCTGCAAATCGGGGGCAAGTTGCTTTCTCACAATCTTTTTGTTTTTAAGGCTAATATTCCCCTCAACATCTGCCACAAACTCCTCCGTTTTCTCTTTCACAATACACCCTTTCGCCAATTCATAAAGCGAAGATAGCGTCACTTTTTTACTTTTAAAAATCTTCTCATTCAATTCGTCTTTTTCCATTTTTTTTCCTTTTTAATTGTTTTGCAAATTGTTTCTTCTTCTTTGTCTAATCAGCCTTTCCTTATGCTTTTCAATCTCGCTTTTTGGCCTTTCTTTTGCCTGTGGTTTTGTCATCAAATAGTATCTCAACTCGTCTAGGCAATGGTCGTCTTTTTTCACAGGATTGTCGCCGTCGCCCCAAAAATATGTCTTCATTTCTCTTATGAGATTGACGCAGGTGCTGAAAATGAAAAGTCGGGCTTCTCCTTGTGCGTTTTTAAGATAACTTTTAACTTGCGAGATGCCGGAAAACAAGTCCTTATTCACCTTTGTGTTCACGCTAATTCCTCGCTCACAAAAGAGTTCGGCAACACTTCTCACCCCGTTTAGCGTCCGCTGATTTGCGGCACTGTCGATGAGCGAGTCGTAGTTCCCCGCACTTTTTTTTTGCCAAGAAAGCCTCTCACAAATTCTCTTAATTTCCCTTGCGTGATAGTCGATGTCCTTATTTTTCTCAAAATATTCCGCCACAACAAACACATTCCCGTCATAGTCCACGGCATACCAGTGGCAAGAAAGCGGGTTATTCAGCCCGGGGTCGATGGACATATTGTCAAACCACTCTTTTGGCACAAAAAACGGCTCAATCACGTTCACCCGCTCGTCAAATTCCTTATACACAAGCCCCTGTGTGCCCATAAACCGCCCGAATTTGCGTGCTTCCAAGTCTTCCTGCGACAGACTGTGCTCAAAACTTTCAATCTCCCTTTCGTTTAAAAAAGGGTTGTCCCGCCATTCCATTTGGCAAAACCACACTTCATCGTCGCTTTTTGAATTCAAAAATATGGTGTCATAGACCCAAGTCAAGCCTTTTAAGGGGGTCATTGTGCCAAAAATTAGACCGCATTTGTCAAGAATTCTCATCTTACATTCAATGTAAATTTCCTCGGGTGGCTCTTCGTCAAACCAAACGTAGTCAAGCCCCGTGCCTTGAAATTTCTCTCTGCCCTGATCGCAACTTTTAAAGCCAATTTTGCTTAATGTGCCAAAAACATTTTTAATCAAAATGTAGTCGATTATGCCGTTTTCGGGAAAGTCTTTTCGCCCCTCGTTCATCACAATTTCTTCAATCCAATCTTTGTTGATATAGAACAAAACCTTCCTTTGTGCCACGTCTCTTTGCACTTGCCGTGACAGGCTCACCACCCAACCTTCTGTTGCCCGCTCAACCTGTCTAAACGGGTGACAACCTCGTGCCAGATATACCGCTTCGACCGCCCCACACTCCGTTTTGCCTGTCCTATTTCCGCCAAAGACCCACCTGTTTTTTTTAGGGCATTTGTGGAAAAGAATTTGCTTTTCGTGTTTTTTTTCGCCTGTGTTATATGTCCTCAGTTTGTTGTTATTTTTCCTGATTTTCAAAATTTTAAAAATTTTATTTAATCTATCAAGTTTATCTTTCATTTTCCCCCACAATTCAACAATATTAGTTTTTAATTTTAGGAAAATTTGTTTTATGCTTTTTAAAAGGAGAAACGACTTTGAAATTCATTTTGTCTTTTTTTGTTTTTTGTTCTTTTTTTTTGTTTTTTCCACTATCATCTGCCACTGTTAAAGCGGACACTCTCACGACTTACGCCTATGCAAGAGTGGAGAATTCTTCCACCTATTTCTATTCTTTTCCGCAAAATAATGTCAGCGACAACGCCCTTTTTCTTCTCCCCGAAAGTTACTTTGTTTTGCTTCTTTCAAATTATAATGACTCGTTCTATAAAGCCCAATATCGTGACCTCGTGGGCTATGTTTTAAAAGACGAGGTGTTCCCAGTTGACGAGACGCCTGAAAATCCGTTTTTGGAGGACTTCACTTTTTGGGTGTTTTCCAGCGACGGCAGGAATGTTTACAGCACCCCAACTTCGTCAAACTCAACTGTGACGACAACTGCCGAACTTCACGAAGAAATTGACTATTATGGCACAATCTCGGGCGAAGAAATGGTGAGCGGGCGAGGCACAACTTGGTATTATTGCAAAGTAAATGATATGTTTGGCTATCTATATGAGGGTCTGTGCGACACATCTTCCACAATTTTAGAAAACACGGAAGTCGTAACTCACATTACAAACCCGTTTGAAGACGACGAGTCCTACCTTTACAACCTTGTGGAAATGACCTCAGGACTTAAAATTTTGGTGCTGTTTTTGCTGATTGTCCCGGCATTATTTTTGATATATCTCCTTTTTAAACCATTCAAAATGGAAGAGGAAATGAAAAAAATTAAACAACATTCAAAGGCTCAAACTATAAAACAAATTCAAGACTATTATGACGACGCTCTCTAAACAATTTTCCTCAACTTTTGCAAAATCATTTTGCACACAATCTTTGGACAAACTTCCACATTGACCCCAGCATCTTCAAATCTGTTAATCTTTTCAAGCACGTCAAACCAGAAAAAATTTTGAACAATTCTATCCCAGATTTTTTTGTTGCAGGCAATTTCGTGCAAGAACACCCTTCTAAATTCCTGCATCGCATTCTTAATTTTCCGAAAAGTTTCACGCACGCTAAAACCCAAAGTGCTTGAAAGAGAATTGATGTCCATCTTGTCAATATATCTTGCAATCACCAGTTTTGCATGGCGAAGCGGGATCTCACTTAGCGTTTCATCGGCAAGAATTTTAAGGTTGATGAGATTAACCTTTTGCTCCATCAATTTTATGATGGACTCCATCTGCCTGCTTGTCCCGTCAAGAGTTCCCCGCACAGACGAAGAGCTTGCACGGGTTTGCACCAACTTATCAATTGACTCTGCCACTTGCGGAATAATAGTGTAGATTGCAAGCAAAGATTTCACATCAAAATTAATCATTTCCATAAATTTTTCCTTTTAAAACACTTTTTTTGTTCAAAATAAGCAAAATTTTCTGCCTTTCACAACCATTTTAATTTATCAAAAACTGCAAAGTCAAGACTTGATGACACAATTTTGAATATTTTTTTAAAAAAATTTACAAAATTATTTTTCAATCTAAAACTAGTTTTTTAACAAAGTTAAAGCATAGTTGATATTTGTCGAATTTTGTCGAATTTTCCAAAAAATTAAGCCTCATAATGATTTTAAAAATATAATGACACTTCAAACATATGTTCGATAATAACATCTTTAAGTTGACAATGTATGTCATCATTACCTTAAACTGACATAATTTTTTGATTTTTTGATTTTTTGATTTTTTAATGTTTTTTTGCGTTTCTGTGTTTCTGTATTTCTGTGTTTCTGTGTTCCTGTGTTTCTGCGTTTCTGTGTTTCTGTGTTTCTGCGTTTCTGTATTTCTGCGTTTCTATATTTCTGCGTTTCTATATTTCTGTATTCCTGTGTTTCTATGTTTCTATGTTCCTGTGTTTCTGTGTTCCTGTATTTCTGCGTTTTTGTGTTCTTGTGTTCCTGTATTTCTACGTTTTTGTATTCCTGCGTTTTTGTGTTCCTGTGTTTGTGCAAAAAAAATTCACCCAACAAAGATAGTGGGTGAATTTTTCTATTTTTCTTTTTCATTCTTTCTCTTTCATTCTTTCTCTTTCATTCTTTTAATAAATTTTTTTAGAAAGTTTTATGCCAATTGTCCGTCATTTTCAACAAAATTTTCCATATTTTCCATTCTAATTTTATTGAGAGAAATCTCATAGGCCGTCTTTGTTTGGACCTCGTTTTCATTTAACTTTTTTTGATATTCTCTGCTTTGAATTCTGCCGATGATTTCCACTTTTTCGCCCACTTTAATGGACTTCACAAACCTTGCGTTTCGCCCCCAAGCGATGCAAGGCAGATAGTCCGATTTATTATATGCCCTGTTCACTGCCACCAAAATGTCGCAAATTTCCCTGCCAAAAGGGGTTGTTCGAAAAACTGGCTCCTTGCACACAAAACCGCTGAGTTCCACGACGTTTGGGTTCATTGTGTCGTCAAAATCAATCACTTCCCTTACAAAAACAGTGAGCAAAAGTTTGCTTTTCCCGTCGGCAACTTTATTATAACTTCGAAACTGCCCCTTTATCGCCACGATTTTTCCAAGAGCAAATTCTTCGTTTGCAAGCAGTCTTTCCGAGACGGTGACAGGCACCAAATCAAAATTCTCCGAGAGCCTTTTCACCTTCAAATCAAGTTCATAAAAACCCTCGCCGAACACTTCGTGGCTGAACTTTGGCTGTGACGACACGACTCCTTTTAAAAAAACTTTGTTGTTTTCCATAAGTTCATAGTTCATTTTAATTTCCTCCAATTTTATTTTAAAAAATTTTTCATTTAGAAATCTGCCTGCCAGTGTTGTCAATTGTATAATTTCCTTTTAAAAGAAGGTCGCTGATGTGCACAAATTCATAGCCCTGAGATTTAAGAATTCTCAAAATGCTTGGGAGTGCTTCCACAATGTTTTCTGCGTTGTTGTGGCAGAGAATTATTGACCCACTGCCCACTTTTTTAAGGATATTTCTCACAATCTCTTCGCTTGATATGCCTTTCCAGTCAAGCGAATCGACGTCCCACTGAATTGTCTGAAGATTAAGATTTTCCGCCACTGAGATTACATTATTGTCATATGCTCCAAAGGGTGCGCGAAACAATGTGACCGTTTCATTTGTGATGTCCTCAATCTTTTTAACGCTCTGCGTCAGTTCAAGTTCCATCTGCGACTTTGAAAGGGTTGTGAAGTTTGAATGAGTGTTGCTGTGCGTGCCAATCTCCATTCCGCTGTCAAAAATTTTCTTTGTTAGTTCCACATTTTTGTCCACCCACATTCCCACCAAGAAGAAGTTTGCAACCACATTTTCCTCTTTCAATATATTCAAAATGCTCTCAGTTTTGTCACTTCCCCACGCGGCGTCAAAGGAAATCGCAATCTGTTTAGTGCTGTTTTGGACACAATAGACGGGCAACTTTTTCCCCGTTTTGTTGAAAAACACCTGTGCCAAAGCCCCCGTTCCGCCAAAACTGAGTGACAGCACACAAAGTGCCACCATCATCAAAAGTGTTGCTTTCACCCAAAACATTTTTATGGTGTAAAACTTAACTTTTCCCCTGTGCTTTCTCATAATACAACCTCCAAAGAAAATGGATTTATCAATTTTTGTTCATTTTTGTCTTTTTTTATCAAAACTCCCACAAAAAACAACATCTCTTTTTTATAAATACTACTTTAATAAAAAATTTATGCCTGAAAAAAATGGTCGCTTAAACAAAACAGCAGGCAAAAAAATATGCCTGAGAAAATAATCCCTCAAACATATTATTTTTTTAAAAATCTAATTTTGTTTTAGTTTATAAAACTAAGAAAGAGTTTTTAACAGAGAAATTTTTTATTCCTTTTTCCAAAATCTTTCCTTTGCCAGTTCTGGCTTCAATTGACACAAGGTCGATGCTCTTAAAATGCAGAGAGTTTTCTTCGTCCACCACGCAAAGTAGCCCACTTTCCCGCACAACTTTGCCGAGTTTCACCTCATTTCCCGCCAAACCGCCACCGCTCAAAATCTTCATTCCTTTTCTATACCTTGCCATCTCGTCAATTTGAGAAACAACCACCCTTTTTGCGTAGCCGTTGTCAAAAACACAGAGAATTTCACCCTCGCCCGAAGTTGCAGTCGAAACGCCCACACAACAGTCCCCGCTTGAAAGCGACATTCCTTTCACCCCGCCCGACACTCTGCCTTGCACAGGCACATCGTCTGATTTTGCGTTTAGCACCATTCCATTTTTAGTGACAAACACAAGAGAATATGGCTTTTCCGGCTCGAACTCGACATTCAAAAGTTCGTCGCCATCTTTAAGTTTAATCACCTGATAGACCTTTTTCAAAAGAGAGTTTTCTTGTCTTTGCGTCTTTTTCACCATTCCAAATTTTGTGAAAAACAGCAAATTGCCCTCATTTTGCATCTGAGTCTCATCAAAGAGTGCAATTATGTGTTCATTCTTCTGCATTTCTTTGAAAATTGTCCATTCAAGAACACCTTTATCTCTGAGTCTGCACTCAGGAAAAGATGAAACAGTGGTCTTATAGCAATTGCCAAGATTGCTGAAAGCAAGCACAATCCCCGTGGACAAAATGGGCAGTTTAAGCAAAAACAAATCGTTTAGAGTTGCACTTTCAAAGCCGTCTTTTGCAAGCATTTTATATTGTTTTGAATTCACCACTTTGATGTTGTCAAGCGGAGTTTTAAGAACAATCAATTCTTTCACTTCGTCTTCCGTTTTCTCTTCTTCCGTCACAATTTCTTCTTCTTTCATAAAGAGAGTTTTTCTTGGGCTCTTAAATTTCCTTGAAATCTCAAAAAGTTCTTTTTTGACCACTTCATATTGTCTTGTGGTTGAGCCCACAATCTCAGATAGTTCGATTATAAGCTTTCGCAGTCCCGTCAATTCTTCCTGCAACTTCTGCACTTCAAGGCTGGTGAGCCTTGCAAGACGCATGTCAAGGATTGCCTGTGCCTGTCTTTCGTCAAGCATAAACTTTTCCCTAAGCCCAACTTTTGCTTCGGCGGTGTTCGCAGAATTTTTGATAAGTTTGACCACTGCGTCGATGTTTTTGATTGCAACAATCAGCCCTTCCAAGATGTGAGCACGCTCTTTTGCTTGCTCCAAGTCATATTTTGTTCGCCTGTAAATGACTTCACGCTGATATTCCGCATAGTAGGAGATGATGTCAAGAAGCCCCATTTGCTTTGGCTTTCCGCCTGCAATTGCCACCATATTGATGCCAAAAGTGCCTTGAAGTTCGGTGTTTTGAAGGAGAGATTTATATATTTTGCTCAAATTCGCATCTTTTTTAAGGCGAATGATTGCCCTCTCGCCCTTTCTGTCCGATTCGTCTCGTATCTCAGCGATGTCGCCAAAGCCAAACTTATCTTCATCTTTCAAAGTGGCGATTTTTTGCAAAAGGACAGATTTATTAACTTGATATGGCAGTTCAGTGATCACTATGCAACGCTTGTCTGTCCCCAGCCCTTCAACGTGCATCTTAGCACGCAGAAAAATCCGACCTTTACCCGTCTCATATGCCTGAGTGATTTCCGAAGAATTTAAAATGTAGCCACCAGTTGGGAAGTCTGGACCTTTGATAATCTTCATCATCTGTTTAAGAGAAATGCTGGGGTTGTCGATGTATGCCACAACTCCGTCGATTGTTTCCCCCAAATTGTGTGGTGGAATGTTTGTTGCAAGCCCCACAGCGATGCCTGAAGCACCATTCACAAGCAGGTTTGGAAATTTGCCGGGCAGAATTTCAGGCTCTTTTAGGGTGTCGTCAAAATTGAGCCCCCACTTCACCGTGTTTTTGTCGAGATCCCGCAAAAGTTCCATTGAAAGAGGAGACAAACGAGCCTCTGTGTATCTCATTGCAGCGGCACCGTCGCCGTCCACACTGCCGAAGTTGCCGTGACCTTCCACAAGCATTTCTTTGCAGTTGAAAGGCTGAGCCATTCTCACCATTGCGTCATACACAGAACTGTCGCCGTGAGGGTGATATTTGCCGAGGCAATTACCCACAATTCTTGCCGATTTTTTAAAAGGCTTGTCCGGAGTGATGCCAAGTTCAAGCATTGAAAACAAAATTCTTCTCTGCACAGGTTTCAAGCCGTCTTCCACTCGTGGAAGTGCTCTGTCCAAAATGACGTGCTCCGAATAGGGTATCATCGACTCATGAAGGACGGTGTCGAGGTTTTTATAGAGCATTCCGTCATCCTCGCCCGAATTTTCAAAATACACTTTTTCCTCATAATTTTTCACACCAGTGTTGAAAACTTTTTTGTTTGAATATTTGGAAAACGCACCTTTGCCGACGTCTTTGTCCACTTCAAAAAAGTCCTTATTCAAATTGTTCACGTCATCAATTATCTTTGCATTTTCGTCATTTTCAAGAATTTTTTTAACGTCATCATTTGAAATTTCACGCTTAATCACATGCCTTTCTTGCAGTTTTGGAGTTTCTTTTTTCTCTTCGCTTTTTTTCTTTTCAATTCTGGCGTCTGCATTTAAAAATTCCCGCAAATCGTCAAAGCCTTTTGCAATGTCATCAGCAGTTTTTTCGGCATTTTTCAGTGATTTTTGTGCCAATTTTGATTTATTTTCAACTTGCCTGATATTTTTTTTGGTGTCGCTTGCTGATTTTTGTATCTTTTTAACAGAATTCACGACTTTGTTTTTCGCATTTTCGTCATTTTTTTCTTCTTCCATATCTTCTCCGTTTTTGTTGTCTATCATAGAAATCTGCCCGTCTGCCACATCAATTTTTTTTCGTTCGTCGTTGTTTTTGTTGTTGTTTTTGTCGTCGTTTTTGTCGTCACGCACCAAAATCTCTCCAATGTCTATTTGTCCGTCGATAGGCAAAAACTTCTTTTCATCTTCATCGTTCATTTTGCCCTTTTCACTTCCCTTCGCCATATTTTGTGAAATTATCTTCCTTGTTAAAGTCGATGTATTCCGAAAGATATTGTTTTCTAGCCTCCACGTCGTTGCCCATCAAAGTTGTGATTAAAAGTTCTGCGTTTGCCACATCGTCAATGCCAACCCTCACGAGAGTTCGTTTTGCGGGGTCCATTGTGGTGTCCCAAAGTTGCTCTGGGTCCATCTCGCCAAGCCCTTTATATCTTTGAATGGCATAGCCTTTGCCAAATCTTTCGACCGCCTCTGGCAGTTCTTTGTCGGAATAAATATATTCCACTTTATCCTTTTTCTCAATTCTATAAAGTGGAGGAAGCCCAATGTAAACATTGCCGTTTGTGATGAGTTCTTTCATATATCTGAAAAAGAAAGTGAGCAAAATAGCCCTGATGTGCGCACCATCTTGGTCGGCATCTGAAAGAATGATAATCTTAAAAAACTTTAAGTTTGAGATGTCAAAATCTTCGCCAATTCCCGTGCCCAAAGAGGCAATTATTGTCCTTATTTCCTCATTTGCAAGCACTTGGTCAAGCCGTTTTTTCTCTGCGTTAAGTGGCTTTCCTTTAAGCGGTAAAATTGCCTGAAAGCCCCTGTCTCTCGCTTGTTTTGCACTTCCGCCGGCACTGTCGCCTTCCACGATGAAAAGTTCGTTTTGCTCCGCTTTTTTGCCCGAACACGAGGCGAGTTTGCCCACAAGGCAACTGTTTTCGATGCTATTTTTCTGTCTTGTCAGTTCCTTTGCTTTTTTTGCCGCAAGTCTTGTGCGGGCAGCACCCTTTGCTTTGTCCAAAATAATGCCAGCAATTTTTACGTTTTCTTTTTTGTCAAAAAATCTCGTAAGTTCCTTCAAAACCATATTTTCCACGATGTTTTTCACTTCTGGATTGCCAAGTTTTGTCTTTGTCTGCCCCTCAAATTCGATGTCTCTCATTTTAATGGAAAGCACAGCAGAAATGCCCTCACGATAGTCCTCACCTAGAAGATTTTCCTCTTTTTCTTTCAAAAATCCGAACTTCCTTGCCACATCATTTAAAGCACGAGTTAACCCCGACTTGAAGCCCATTTCGTGCGTGCCACCCTCTGTGGTTGGAATGTTGTTCACATAGGAAAAGAAACTGTCGGTGTAACTATCCGTGTAGGAAATGGCAGCGGACATCTGCAACCTTTCGTCCTCGCTTTCGATGAAAACTGCGGGCTTAAAGAGCATCGTCTTTGCCTCGCACAAATATTCAATGAAGTCCACCAATCCGCCGTCAAATTTATATTTTTTTGTGATGTTTTCTTTGTCGTCAATGAAGACAATTTCGAGCCCTTTGTTGAGATATGCAAGTTCTTTCAGCCTTCTTTTGATGATTATTGAGTCAAACATTATGTCGCCAAAAATTCTCTTGTCGGGCATAAAAGTGATCGTCGTCCCTGTCTTTTTTGTGACGCCAACTTCTTTCAATTTTTGCTCCACAACACCGCCGTGAACCTTACCTTTACTGTCCGCAACGGAGTGAAATTTTATCTCATATTCCTTGCAATTCCTGAAAATTCGCACGTCCATATATTCACTTAAAGCATTTGTCACCGAGGCCCCAACGCCGTGAAGCCCGCCCGAATAGTTATAGTTTTTTGAGTCAAACTTCCCGCCTGCGTGCAGTTTTGTGAACACAAGTTCCGCACCTGAAACTTTGTAGATAGGGTGAAGATCCACAGGAATTCCCCGCCCGTCGTCCTCCACTGTCACAGAGCCATTTTCGTGCAAAGTGATGACAATCTTGCAACCAAATCCGTTTGTAATCTCGTCGATTGAATTGTCAACAATCTCCCACAAGATGTGATGCAAGCCCTTAATTCCCGTTGTGCCGATATACATTCCCGGGCGAAGCCTAACGGCGTCCAACCCGTCCAAAACAACCAAATCTTTTGAATCATAACTCTTAGCCAAAACTCTTTCCTCCATTTTTTCACAGTATCTTTCAAATGAAAATTCTATCACAAGGTTCTTCAATTTCCTAATGATTATGCAGTTTTTTGCCAAAAATTTAATATTTCACAACTTGCCACAATAAAATGTGAATAAATATTCAACATACATAATATTTATTCATTTTTAATTTTTTACACCATTATTTCATATACTATTTTTATGAAAACAATAGTCCTGACAGGTGGTGGCACGGGCGGTCACATCATTCCAAACATCAGCCTTCTGCCACACCTAAAAAAGCACTTTCAAAAAATCTATTACATAGGCACAAACGGAATGGAAAAAGAATTAATTTCCCGCCAAAGCGGAGTTATTTTCATCGAAATTCCCGCACACAAATTGAACAGGACGCAAAAGATTAAAAATCTTGCCCTACCCTTTCACCTTTTAAAGAGTATTTGCCTTTGCAAAAAAATTTTAAAGAAAATTAAACCCGATGTCATCTTTTCAAAAGGTGGATATGTTTCCGTCCCCGTTTGCATTGCGGGAAAACTTCGAAAAATCCCCATTGTCAGCCATGAATCTGATATGACTCTTGGCAGGGCGAACAAACTCATCTACAAGTTTTGCAAGAAATTTTGCACCAGTTTTGACGTCACTTCAAAGGGTCTTAAAAAGGCGGTTTTCACAGGGTCGCCCATTCGCTCACAACTGGAAAATGGCGACATGGAAAAAGGCTTTTTGATGACAAAAGTGGACAGAACTCGCCCAACAATTTTGGTGACAGGTGGCTCTGCGGGAGCGAGTGATTTGAACGATATTATTCACAAAATCCTGCCTGTCCTTTTAAAAAAATATAACGTAATTCACTTGACTGGCAAAGGCAAAAATAATGAAAAAATCTCCTTTGAAAACTATTGCCAGATGGAGTTTTGCCAAAACATTGAGCATTTGTTTGCCATTTCCGACATCGTTGTTTCCCGCGCGGGCTCAAACGCCATCTATGAACTGCTGTTTCTCAAAAAGCCAATGCTCCTCATTCCCCTTCCAAAAGGCGTTTCTCGTGGCGATCAAGTGGACAACGCAAAATATTTTGAAGAAAAGAATTTTGCCACAGTTTTAGAGCAATCAAATATGACGGAAAAATCGCTTATCTCTGCCATTAACAACCTCTTTGAGAGAAGAAAAAAAATTGCCGAAACGCAGAGTTCCAGCAATCAAGAATTTTTTAGCGGTGCAGAAAACATCTGCAAAGTAATCTTATCTGTGATAAAAAAATAATCTTTTTTATTATTTTTTCTATAAAGTTTTAATTTAAAAAAAAATTTATTTGCTTGCAGTCATCTCGGCAGTTTCCGACAAAATCTCGGAACAGACGGACATCATATCTTGTTCAAACTCTTGTCCCTCGCCAAATTCGCTTGTTATAGATGCAAAATATCCGTTTGCAAGTTCGCCGAATTTTGTCTTTTTAACGGCAGTGTTTGCAGTGTTGTTAAACAAATTTAAAAAGACGGCACAAATGGTGTTTTTCGCAACTTCAAAGAACAACTTTTTCTTGACGGCGCTTAGCAGTTGCGTGGAAAACACAAACACAACATTGTCGCCAAAACTCACATTCTTTTTTGCAGTGGGAGTGGCTGTGAAATCAAGCTGAACAGGCTCTTTAACAAAGTTTTTTCTTTTGTTTTCGGGCAGGTTTGCCAAAATGTAGTCCAGAGTTTTGCTGTCGTAAAATTTCACGCAACCTTGCAGAGTATCTTTCTTCTCGTCAACACTCAAATTTTCCCATTTTTGATAATCCTTAAAAAATTTAAACATACATTTATCCTCTTTTAGACATATCCATTATATCAAATGAAAATTTTTTTTACAAGTTAGAAAAGATAATTTTCAGTTTAACAAATTTATTTGCGGGCAAACTTAACCCGTTAAGCACCATATTTTGCTTATCCGTCAGCACATCTGTCCCCTTCACTTTCCTGAAACCTCGTGGCAAAAAGAGATTGACGGTCGTGTTTCGTGGGGATTTAAGCCGAAGTTTTAAGACGCCCCTTTTAAGATTGAACTCCAAGTCACAGGTCACTTGATAGTCGAGAGTCAAGCCTCGGAAAAATCCCTTTTTAAACTCTTGTGGCAAGTTTTGGAACAAATATATATTATTTTTACTTGAATTTAAAAACATATTCTGCACGCACGCACAAAGGCACGTGTTTTTGTCAAGATTAAGACTGCTGAAATGGCTGGGTCTGCCGACCCCCATATTTGAGATGTCGTCGGTGTTGAAAATTAAATTCGCTGAAATAAAATTCTTGATTGTCGTTTTAAGCACTTCAAAAGCGTCGCTTGATGAGCCACAAGTGGAAAGTGAAAGCGCCATATCCACAAGTTGATCGGAGGAAAACTCCCCTAACGCATTCACAAAACGACATTTAATCGTGTTCGCCACAAGAGTTTCAAATTCCCTTTTTGTCTTTGAGGGCTTGATGCCGATGTTGTATGGAAAAAGGTGAGAAATGTGGGGTGAAGAGTTGTCCGTTTCAAAAATGTTTGAGTTGTATTCCTTGATAAGCCCGCTTTTGTCCACTTCCACATCGGGAATTTTGGCATAGAGATTTTCCCATTTTTCAATCTCGCTTTCTTCCTTGTTCAAAACCACGCAAAGTTGGCTGAGAATCGTGAAGACCATTTTTGCACTTGCAAAATCTATAAGGCAGTTTGAGCATATGTGCAAATCACCATTTGCAGAATTCAAAAAATTAAGTGGAGAGGAATATGGCGAAATGCCAAAGGGCGATTCAAGCATCTTTGTGTTCTTGTTTTCCTTTAAAAAATCCTCATAGAAAATGCCCGCTTGTTCAATCAGTTCAAAGCCTTTTTCACGAATGAAATCCACGTCCCCCGTGACGAGATAATATTTAAAAATCATGCTGGACACTTGCGACGCCACGTTGAAATTGAGCAAAACATCGGGCGTTATGTTCCCAAAAAGCCCGCTTTCAGGTGCTTCAATGCTTGGGATAAAAATCCCCCTGCAACCAAAAAGTCTGGTGGAATTTTTTTTGTAATCGTCCAAATTATCAAAAAATCTATTAAAAACATCTTTCATTTTCTCACTTGGCGAACTCTTAAAAGAAAAATTGTAGAGCCTTGAGAGTTGCAAAAAATTGTTCGTCGTGCTTTGATATGCCTTATAATCTCCATTCAAAACTCCGCACGAAAAAGTGTTCAAATTCGCCGATGAAATCTCAAAAAGATATCTGCCATAGTTGTAGAGTTTAACAAAAAAGTTTCTATTTATTTTCCCGCTCTTGCAATCAAGCAGCTCTTCCTCGACAGTTTTTTCTTCGTCATTGTCCAAATCAAACTCCGTCGTGGTCATTCTCTTGCCAAACTGAATTGCGTTTTCTCTCATCAACTTTTCATAGGGAGTTTTAAGGAGTGACAATTCGTCCATAATTTTCTGGACTTCTTCGTCCTTGTTTTTCTTAAAAAAAGTCTTTGCAAAAATCACAACCTTGTCGGCACATTTCATCTCAATTTTGTCGTCAAACCTTTGCATATTTCCGCTTGGCGAAAGCACTTTTGCCACACAACCAAAGTCAAACCCGTCGTCATTTCGGGCTGTGAACACCACAAAATCTTTGTCGGTGTGTGTTTCATATGGAATGTCAACGTTAAAAGTTTCAAGGTTAGCCTGTCTGTTATACATCTTGTCGTGCAAAGTTATCGTGAAATCAAGATTAACTTTTTTGCCGTTTGTGCCGGAAATTTTGTAGCAAATCACATCGCTATTTTTGTCCACAAAAATGTCTCTAACAAGTCTGCCATCTTTATCTTTAAAACTCACTTCCACTTCGCTTGTTTGCATATTTACAGTCCTTGAATATTCGTCAACATCGCTTGAAACACAGTTGTTTAAAATGAAGTCACAAAGTGGCAGTGGAAAACAAGGCTCTGGCTTATAATTTTTTGCAAAAAGAGCGTCTGTAAGCACGGTTTCCGCCTCACGATAGTTGCCCGTCTGCATCTTTTTCTTCACCATTTTCACTTTATCCGAAACATCGGGAAGAACACCCGTGTGACCCTTCCAAACAAGTCCAGAGGCATTCACGACAATTCTCTCTTTTTGCGCACCACCAAAAACCAAAAGGCCAATTTTTCCATTGCCCGTTGGCACTGCACTTCTTGGACTCTTCCCTGATGTTTTAAACTTTAAAATATAGTTATCATTTTTCATTTTTTTCTCTTCTCTTTCAAAAACTTAGATTACTGACTCAATACTATCACACATTTTTAAAAACACAAAAAAATATCATCGCATTTTCCCATAAATATATTATACACAAAAAAGCAGGTGTTTAAATTAAATTAAAAAAAATACAAGGGCCGTCGAACATATGTTTGACATATGTTTTTGTTTGATGTATAATTAATTTTGAATGAAAAAAGGAAAAAAATCTCTCACATTAAAAGGAAGAAAAAATGAAAACATATCTCGCTTTTGCAGTTCTCCTTGAACTGAACAAACATCACCTCATTCCCGCATATGAAGTGGCAAACAAGTTTGAAATCTCCACTCGCACGGTTTTTAGATATCTCTCTGAACTTGAAAGTGCGGGCATTCCCACATTCACAAAAATGGGCAGAAATGGTGGAATTGGCATCGAAAAAAACTTTTCAGTTGAAAGTCTTTTTCTTTCAAACAACGACAAAATTCTCCTTAGGCAAGCCATCGACACACTTCCAAGTGACATGCGAAAATATTTTTTTCAAAAACTAAGCCTTTGAAAAATTTTACAATAAACCTCTTGTGTGATAGAATTTTTTTATGAAATTAATTCAATCATCTGCTAAAAAAAGTAAGGAAAGTGTTGCGAACTTCGTCTTCGCACTCTACATAACATTAATTCCAGTTTTAATCTCTATTGTGGGAATTTTTTACTGTCTTAGTGTTGATGTTTTTTTGATATTTTTTGCTATATCCTACTTCGTTTTTTTGGCAATAAAATTTAAAAACGCACTCATAAAAAAACAAATTTCAAAAAAGAGTGTTGCTGAATTCTTTAAAAAGCCTTTAATCATCTCTTTTTGTGCCCTTTTCTTTATTATGATTTTAACCTCATTTATAAACGGTTTTAATGTTGAACTTCTCACATATTTTTCCTTTTTGCTCATAATTTTGTGCTTCTATTTTGTTGACAAAAAACAAATAAAAACGGCACTTTTTGTGTTTATCATTGTCATCAATGTTTGTTGCATAATGGGTTATATAGACCCACAAAATCTCTTTATGCCGGGCTTTAACACTGGCTCATATGCCCTTTCACTTCAATTTTTAAATCCAAACTATTCGGCTGAGGTTGTTGCCACAGCACTTGCAGTTGCTTGCTTTTTATTTTTAAAAATGGACAATAAAAACATCAAAATTTTGCTGTTTTTCTCATTTTTAAACTTTGCAATTTTTCTTTTTCTAAACGGCTCATTTATGTCGATAAGTGCTGTCTTTTTAGTTCTTATCATTTCGCTAATATTTTTCATAAAAAGAAACAAAAAAATTGCAATGTGGCTTGGAATTTTCACAATTTCAATGGTTGCCATTTCATTTTTAGTCGACCTTATTCCTTTCTTATATAACAATCGAGCCACCACAACTGCAAACTATTTCGTGGAAGTTTTAGGTGCGTTTGACAGCCTTTTTGGCACAAATATTTTGCAACTTTTGGGCATCACAAATCAGCACGGCATCGACATTTCTCTCATTCAAGGTTTTGACGGTTGGGACAGGCAAGAGTTGTGGCAAAACGCCATTTCAAACATCTCTCAAAGCCCAATTTTTGGCTATGGTGCGGGCAGTTTCAACACTTTTCGCCCACACAATGTCTTCCTTGCACTTTCTCTCGACTTTGGCTTATTTGCTGGTGTTTGCTATGTTTCAATTGTCGCTTGTTTACTTGCAACCTTTTTCAAAAACAAACACAAAAATCTCGTTCAATATGCCTTTTTAATGGCAATCGTCGTCAATGTTGTCGTGGGGCTTCTTGGCAGTCTAAACGCAAGTGCACACCTCTATTCCTTTATGTGCATTGGACTTTTTTTAAACAAAAATGTGACAAATGACAATGAATTTCCTTTAACAAAAATCAGCAAAAAAATTACAGTTTTAAAAAAACAATCATAATAAAAATCCACCAGTAGAACTGGTGGTTTTTCATTTTAGGGTAAAACCCTCTGATACTAGCTTAGCGAAATCGCTTACTCTTCGTCTGCCACTTGCGAAGCGAACCGCTAATTTTTAAATGGATC